>OLOK01002835.1_pt1 | contig 11486 bp, 7 predicted proteins | sample 1672591 | NCBI WGS metagenome assembly OLOK01 (sample SAMEA3136703, study PRJEB25190) | human gut metagenome | biome: human gut; feature: human-associated habitat; material: faeces | place: Austria | collected 2013 | reverse complement strand
TTTCCTCCAGAAGCTCTCCGCCAGCGCTTTCTGTTTTTTCCAACTTCTCATCCCCGAGAAGTTGCTTCTTCTGTTTTTTCAGATGATCGTACAACGTATTCTTTGCGATCTGGCAGAGCCACACACGCACATCACAGTCACCCCGGAACTGATCTATCTTTTCCAGAGCTTTAAAAAATGTCTCCTGGGTCACTTCCTCAGCCAGCGCTCCATCCCGTGAGACAGAACGGATATACCGATATACAATGTCAAAATATGTCCGGTAAAGTTCCTCTATGTTCATCGGTTTTTCTCTTTCCTCCCTTCTCACTTATAAGACGCACTGATCTCAAAAACGTTACAGAAAATCTTTCAAAATTTCGTCCGGTATTTTATTCCGGCGTTTCTTTTAGCACAAACGAAATGCCCGGTATAAAAATACCGGGCACAGCATTATTAGAATTTTCTTCTGACCTCCTCTTACACTCTGCTGCATACCTTCACATCGTTCCATGCTTTTCATAATATTTCTTTTTTTCCGCATACATAAGATCATCTGCTCTTCTCAGCATTGTCTCAAGCTCCGAAGAGCTTTCCTCCCAGACAACACCAACAGAAACACTGATCCTTTTGGCAGCAATGCTGTCACAGATATCCCGGACCTTACTCTGAAAAATCTTCTCATCCATATCAAAACAGATGAGTACAAATTCATCGCCACCTACCCGGTAAGCATTTTCCGGCAGAATCGCAAGCATGGAACGCGCTGTATTTATGATCAGCCTGTCTCCGGCCTCATGTCCGTAAAGATCATTCACCCGTTTCAGACCATTGATATCAATATATGCTACGCCTGTTTTTATCACTGTTTTTGCCTGCATACCTTCCAGAACCTGAATATACCTGTTCCTGTTATACAAGGTCGTCAGCATATCACGGTAGCTCATGTACTGCAGACACGCCTTACGCTCCTTGGCTTTCAGGCTGTCCGTTAAAAAATACTGTATGGATGACAGCAGCGTATGATCCTCATAATGCAGTCTCGGATTATCTACCCCGAGAAATCCTATGATCTTTCCGTCACTGTTTAAAGGAACGGCCAGCAGCCTGGTAATGTCCTGCATCTTCAGAGTCTCATAATACGGCTGCCCCTGCTCCTCCTCAATATCCGGAATATAATACAGGCCATTTTTCCGAAAGCTGTCCATCCAGATATCCAGCATTTCCATGGGAACCTCCTGAAGATTATCCTTCTCAGCAGTCACTCCGTTCATGGCATACTCATAGGTATTTGTACAAACATTCCTCTTTTCATCGATCTGAACAATGTAACTGCGATCTCCGTCAAAATACCCACTGATAATACGCAGCAGATTGGAGATTGCCGCATCTTCATCTTCTCCTGATATCAACTCAGCAATGCATTTATTCAGTATCGTTGCGATCTCAAGTCTTTCCTTTATCTTGCCCTCTCTGCTTATCAGCTCATACATTTCCTGATTCAGCTCCGTCATCGTCACGATAAACATAATGATCATGGAGATACCAACAGAAAACTCGATCAGCGATATTCCATACCAGAATGCCTGCACAGCTGCCGCCACTGCCGGAAGTACAATGCATGACAGCATAGAGAACAGGAGCTTCCGACTGACTCTCTTTTTGTACTGGAGCAGAAGCGTAAGATCAATGAGCAAGCCTGCTGCCGAAAGAAGAATTGACATAATATATAACGGTGCCCGATGGTAATAATTATCCACATCTATGTAATAATACCAGTGAGTAAACTGCGAGATCACCACAAAAGCAACCTCTGCGGCAGCAATAACATATCCGGCTTTTACTCTTTTTAATGTTCTCCGCTCCCTCTTCGAAAACAGATAAACACACACATAAATGTGAAAACACAGCAGGACTACGTCACTTAAAAGGAATACGAGAAAACTCGAGATACGGACCATCACACTGCCCGGAACTCCGGGATATCCGCTGAAAATATGCCCCAGGGCATCCATCAGCAATAACAGGGAAGCAAAACTCTCCATCAGGACAAGATACCGCCGCTTTTCCCTGTTATAATTACTGCTCAGAAATATACATAATGCTGCTATGGCGCAAAATGCACATCCCCATATAAGTATTGCCACCTGCAGTACTTTTTCATCCGGCATAAAAAACACTCCTCACATTCGTCACTTACAATAAGTATTACACTTTACCGTGTAAAAGTCAACCTTCCCAAAAAAATCCCGGAGTACATTGTCATACTCCAGGATTTTGTCGTCAACCGGATAAAAGCAACCGCATTCGCTACATAATTCTACACCAGATAACTGCTTCGCAGTTGATTCAGTTAAAGCTCTTCCCCACAGGATTCGATCACTTTTTTGTACCAGTAAAAAGAATCTTTGCGGATTCTGGAAAAGTCTCCGGTCCCGTCATCATTTTTATTTACATAGATAAGACCATAACGCTTCTTGAATTCTCCAGTGGAGGCACTGACAAGATCTGTACAGCCCCAGCAGGTGTAGCCGATCAGATCTACTCCGTCATGGATTGCTTCCTTCATCTGCTCTATATGGCGGCGCATATATTCAATACGGTAATCATCGTGAATCTTTCCATCCTCTGTCAGCTGATCCACCGCCCCAAGACCATTTTCCACGATCATGATCGGAATCTGATAGCGGTCATAGATCTGGTTCAGAACATAGCGAAGACCAGTTGCATCGATCTGCCAGCCCCAGTCGGAAGCTTTCAGATATGGATTTTTCAGATTGTCACTTCCATTTCCGGCCGTTTTCTCTCCGTCCTTTGTCACGCTGACACAGCTACTGGAATAATAGCTGATAGTGAAAAAGTCCACCGTACCCTTCTTGAGGATCTCTTTATCCTCCTGAAGAACCTCCAGCTGGATTCCGTGCTCCTCAAAGTATCTCGCTGCAAATCCCGGATAATATCCTCTTACATGAACATCACCGGCAATGGAATTGTGGATCTGCCCAAACTGCTGTGCATATAAGATATCATCCGGATGGCAAGTATATGGATAACCATTGTGATAAGCAAGCATACAGCCAAGCATAAACTCCGGATCGATCTCATGAGCCATGGAAACTGCAAGTGCACTTGCTACCAGTTGGTGATGCATTGCCTGATAACGGCTCTGCTCACATACATCCTTCGGGTCCAGCATTCCTGCACAGAATACCGCACCAAAGTCCTGCGTCAGCATATTGATCTCATTAAAAGTCAGCCAGTATTTTACCTTACCTTTATATCTCTCAAATAAAACCTTTGTAAATCGAAGATAGAAATCGATCATCTTACGGCTTTTCCATCCGCCATACTCCAGAGAAAGATGAAGGGGATTCTCATAATGAGAGATCGTTATCAGCGGCTCAATGTTATATTTTCTCAGTTCGTCGATCACATTGTCGTAGAACTTAAGGCCTTCCTCATTTGGAGTTTCCTCATCCCCATTTGGGAACACTCTGGACCATGAAATAGAAAAACGATATACCTTAAATCCCATCTCTGCAAAAAGAGCAATATCCTCTTTCCAGTGATGATAAAAATCAGTCGCCTGGTGATTGGGATAAAATTCTTCCGGTAACGGTGCCGGCGGTGTAAGACGACGTTCCTTATCCACACTTCCTCCTGTCAGGACATCTGCAATGGATGGGCCTCTGCCATCCTCATCCCAACCGCCTTCATACTGGTTTGCAGCAGTTGCTCCGCCCCAGAGAAAGTTTTCCGGCATACGGTTATAATTTTTCATATTTTAATTTTCTCCTTTTTATAAACATCAGGCGGATCTGTTATCTCCGCCTGATGTTTCGTTGTTATTCTTATACAATAGTCAGGAATTTATCTCCTGCATTTACAGCTGCATCTTCTTTTTCCATGCATACTGCTTTGATATAATCAGAAATATTGGTCACAACAACCGGTGTGATCAGATCATATCCTTCTTTCTTAATGGCATCCATATCGAATTCCACAAGAAGCTTTCCTTTTTTTACCTTATCTCCCTCAGAAACATGGGATTTAAAATATTTACCATTTAAATTTACAGTATCAAGTCCGATGTGGATCAGAATTTCTGCTCCACTTTCTGTCACAAACATGATTCCATGTTTGCTGTCCATGATATTTGCCACCGTACCATCTGCCGGTGCATAAACCTTTCCTTCTGATGGAACGATCGCTGCTCCGTCACCTAAAACCTTATCAGCAAAAGTTTTATCCGGAACATCAGAAAGTGCTTTTACAATTCCTGCTACCGGTGCACAAAGCTCGATCTTCTCTACAAGCGGAGCGTTCTGCTGTGCCGGCTGTTTTTCTGTATCTGTGTTCTGTACTTCATCCTCTGTCTCAGCCTTTACATCCTCAAATCCGAAGATAAGCGTAAGAACAAAAGCAGCTACAAAAGATACCACGATCATAATGATTCCATAAAGCAGATTGCTTAATCCCTTCTCACCGATAAACGCCGGGATCGCCATGATACAATTCTGTGCAATGTAAAGAGAAACCTGAAGAAGTCCTCCTACGATACCACCGATTCCGGCTGCGATGGAAGCTGCTACAACCGGTCTTTTCAGTTTCAGTGTAACACCATACAGAGCAGGCTCTGTGATACCCATAAGAGCGGAGACACCGGCTGCACTTGCCAGCTGTTTCATGTTGCTGTCCTTGGATCTTACAGCTACTGCAAGAGAAGCTCCGGACTGTGCAAGGTTAGAGCATACCTGAGATACAAAGATCAGTGTATCGGTACCACCGGTTGCAATAGCATTCAGTCCGATCGGTGTCAGCGCATGGTGCATACCGGTCATAACGATGAACGGGAAGGTTGCTGCAAGAATGCCTACAATAATGAAACCAAGTTTTACGGACAGGAAGTTGATGGCTACCGCAAGTCCGTTACCAATAATTGTTCCGATCGGTCCAACTACGATCAGGGCGATCGGTGCACTGATCAGAATTACCAGTGTCGGGTTCAGGATCAGTTTTACCATTTTCGGTGTGATCTTATCAACCAGAATCTCAATATAATGTGTGATCCATACCATCAGGATAACCGGAATAACGGAATAAGAATAGGTTGCTTTTGTGATCGGCAGGCCAAACAGTGTGATGGCTGCATCACCGGCTACCATAGTTACAAAGGTAGGGCTTAAGTAAACACCGGCAATAAACAGCGCCAGTGACTGGTTCACGCGGAAAACCTTGGCAGCATTTGCTGCGATCAGGAACGGCATGAAGTAGAACGTAACATCTCCGATAAAACTGATCACCTGGTAGGTACTGCTTGTTTCTGATACCAGATGAAAAGTTATCAGCAGAGTAAGTACAACTTTGATCATACCGGCTGCAGTCAGGGCAGGGATCATCGGGGTCATACATCCGGTGATGGCATCGATAACTTTTGAAACAACACTCTTTGAGCTGTCAGAGTTCGCTGCCGGTGCATCATCGGTAGGAACACCTTTGTCCTCCAATGCCTTGTAAACAGCGTTTACTTCGTTTCCTGCGATAACCTGGAACTGATCTTCATGCCAGTTAACGCCGGAGATCTCAGAAAGCTTTAAGATCTCTTTCTCGTTGATCTTCGATCTGTCTTTCACATAGAAACGAAGCCTTGTCATGCAGTGGAACAGACGGGTGATATTCTCTTTTCCGCCCAGTGCTGCAATCAGTGTGTCTGCAGTTTTTGCATAGTCCTTTTTCATTTGGGGACCTCCTTTAATAATAAATATTGAAATTTATATTAAAGGTCTTGCCTGAAAAGATACGCACATGGCACGTATTTCAGTAACAATCCATTAACACCTAATTTATAAAACAATCTCTTTTTACAGATTTTTCAAACGTTTATGGTCTTCTGTGATCTTCTGGATATGAATCGTCAGATACAGCATTTCATCCTCAGTCATAGCGTATTTATATTCCTCTTCCATCATAAGATAGATCATTTTCACACAGCCGTAAGCTTCTCTGTACTGCTCCTTAATGATCTTGAAAAGCTCCTGATTCTCATCATAGTGAAGCTCTTTATGAAGGAATCTCTGGGCAAAATATTTCAGATGCGTGAGAAACCGCTGATAATACAGATTATCCTCCTGAAATTCCATATTGTCATAATACTTCTCCACGATGTCCAGGATCTGATGTACGATAATGGAAATCTGATAGCTGTCTGTCTTGCCGCCATCTTCCGCATTCACAAAATGCAATGCAAAAAATCCTGCTTCATCTGCAGAAAGATCTACCTCGAACGTCTCATTTACCTTTTTCAGTAATTCCAAGCCAATCTCATATTCCTTATGATAAAGCTGCTTGATATCCAGAAGCAGCATATTCTGAAGACGGATCCCGTTCTTAAGTCTGGATATCGCACCCATGATATGGTCGCTAAGGGAAAAATAAATACTGTCATTTAATTTCATCCCCTCTTTCTCCTTCACTTCATTTACAAAAGCTTCCACAAAATCCAGATATTTTTCCGGAATAGCAGTCAGATAACCCTGTATCTCCTTGCTGATCTGGGCATTTTCCGCAGTAAAGATCTTCTCGATCCTGGACTCCTCCACCTGCTGTCCTTTCTTTTTCTGAAAGGCAATTCCGCAGCCCTTTACAATAACTTCATGTCCCTGTCCATCCCTGGACAGTATCAGATTATTATTCAAAATCTTATGGATAACCATATTCCTGTTCCCCCGCTGCCAGACAAACAAAAAAAGACCATTACAGTATATAGAAACCCCATTCCTATACTACTATAAGGTCTTGCCTGACGATAAATAAATATTTCAGTAACAATCCTTCTGTTTCGTAACTATTTAATAACTGTACGTAATAATATCAGAAAAAATATATGTTGTCTATCTGGAATATTTAATAAAATATTTATAATATTTTTGTGAACTTTGACAAAATCCCCTGATGATCCTGCCATACGGATCAACGGGGGATTTTCTGTTCAGCTTTTTATTCTTCAGATCTCTTTTCCCTTTGTCGCAACGGCATGTACAACAAACGGTACAAACAATGTAATAAACGCCGCATATCCAAGGTATGCATATCCCTTCTTAACAACTGTCATCAGACCGAACTGTGCGATGGCAAATGCCAGGAATGTAAAGATCGCTGTAAAAACTGCATTTCTTCCAAGATGTCCCTGCGCTTTTTTCGACGGGCTGTCCATACGGCGCTCCACTGCATTTACGCAGCGGGTCACAATACCGGAGATCATATTTACTGCTGTGGAAATAGCTCCAAGGATGATCAGCAGAGAAATGATCGGTGTCAGAATTCCGGAACCAACTCCGTTCTGAACCAGTACAAGCATCGGTACAGATGCAGATGCAAGCTCACCAACATAGGCAATTGCAAGAAGTCCCAGAATGGAAAGTTCCATTGCACAAAAGTTGCATACAAACATCCAGATCGCTGCTTTGTTGATCTGTTTTTTATCGGTTACATCTTCCATATGCTGGTACATAACAGATACAGAAGCCAGCTGGAAGAAGAAGTAAAGGACTGCTGAATAAAGAGCCGGTCCAAAAGCTCCGCTCTCGGAGGAAAGTACGGTCATTTCTCCGGAGGACATGGTATGGATGGAAGCTGTGATATCGCCCCACTGTGCGATGATGTTCGGAACCAGTACGAGCACCAGGCCGATGATGATCAGCACACTTAAGGTAGATGCACATTTTCTTACAACATTGGTACCAAAAAGAGCGATCACAAAAATAAATACTGCAATGATCACGGTGCAGAGCCAGTAAGGAATTCCAAACAGAGTCTGCAGTGTGGAACCGCCTGTTGCAAAAGCAGCTGCAGATGCAGTTCCGATCATGATCAGGTAACAGATCTCATAGAGGTTTGACATAACCGGTTTTGTTTTTCCATAGAGGCTGTCGGAAAAACTTCTGTAATCGTAGGTTTTATGTTTGTAAGCGTAACGCATTCCATACCAGAAAAACAGTGCATATAACCCCTGTGTCACTGCCGGCAGAATCAGGCACCAGATACCATAGTTGATAAAGTACTGATAGATCTGCGCTCCTGACGCGAATCCTCCTCCGAACTGTGTGGTAAATGCGACGAACGCAAGTCCCATGGCCAGAGGCATTTTGCTTTGTAATGATTTGTTCTGACTCATCTCTCTTTCCCCCGTTTCTTTATTTATTATATTCGATGACTTTTCCCGGATTCAGGATCAGCTTGTCATCGAAAGCCAGCTTAATGGCTTTATAAAGAGCGATCATTCTCGGGCCTGCAAACTCTTCCAGGAATTCCAGACGTCCGTTTCCAATACCATGCTCACCGGAAAGCTGTCCGCCCAGTTCTTTGGACAGTGCATACAGCTCTACCAGACTTGCGTGAGTGGCTTCTTTCCGCTCCTGGTCGCTCATTTCCGGTCCACGGAGCATCTCTGTATGGATGTTACCGTCTCCGCAGTGTCCGCATGGCTCTACTCGGATTCCATGTGCGCTTGCGATCTTTTTGGCTGCTTTTACATACTCTGCGATCCTTGCTCGTGGAACAACCACGTCACACTCTTCCTGTGCCACAGAATCAGCTTTCATTCCCTCCAGGATTCCGCCTCGGACGCTCCATACGGCTCCGGCACGCTCCGGCGTTCCTGCGATACAGCAGTCCAGGGCTCCGTTTGCCAGGGCTGCTTCCGCTGCTGCCTCTACTGCGCTGTCAAGTTCCTGTTTACTGGAAGCATCATACATAACGATCAGCACTGCTTCTCCTTGTTTTACTGGGAACATTTTGTTCAGATTACGTTCTACGATATCGATCAGTTCTCTTTCCAGAAACTCGATGGCTGTTGGCACAAACGGCAACTCCAGAACCTTCGGGACCATGTCTGCACATTCCTCAAGGCTCTTAAATGGCATTACAAGAGTACAGGTACAGGTCGGTGCAGGAAGAAGTTTCAAAGTTACCTGGGTGAGGATACATAAGGTTCCCTCTGAGCCGATCACCAGATCTTTTACATCATATCCCGTTGTGTTCTTCACAACGTTGGATGAAAAATTCATGATGGAACCATCCGGCATAACTGCCTCGATACAGCGGACAAAATCCCTGGTCAGTCCATATCGTACCGCTTTCATGCCACCGGCATTTGTGATAACATTGCCGCCGATGGAAGCTGTTTTTTCGCCCGGGTCCGGCGGATAAAAAAGTCCTCCTGCTGCAGCGGCTGCCTGGATATCAATGAGCAGTGCTCCCGGCTCCGCTGTGATGGTCTGATTCTTTCTGTCGATCGGAAAGATCTTGTTCATGCGCATCACGGACAGCATGATCCCACCATATTTACAGGTTGCTCCACCTGCAAGTCCGGTTCCTGCGCCACGGCATACCACCGGGATATTTTCTTTATATGCGTAAGCCATGATGGCTGAGATCTCTTCTTTATTTAAAACCTCCACATAAAGCTCCGGAGGAAAAACTCCGTACTCCGGCATCTCATCACGGTAATATTCTTTTGCGATCTCATCGCCGACCCATACACGATCTGAAGCAGTCACAGAACGGATGTAGTCAAAATCTTCTGATGTCATTTTTTTATATGGATATGCCATGACTTAATCCTCCTTCCGATTCCTGATCAGTTCTGTCAGCTCCGGCACAACCTGATACAGATCATCTACAATACAGTAATCCGCAACATTAAAGATCTGTGCTTCCGGATCATTATTGATCGCTACGATACAGTCTGATCCTGTCATACAGGAAGTAAACTGGATGGCTCCGGATACACCACAGGTGATAATCAGCTTCGGACGGACGGTTCTTCCAGAAAGTCCGATCTGATGGGCAACATCTCCGAATCCATTTTCTACCATCGGACGGGTAAAAGCAAGCTGGCCTCCAAGGGCTTCTGCCAGTTCCCGGCACATTTCCACGTCTTTTTCGTTCCGGACGCCACGGCCTGCAACAACCAGAACATCCTCTTCCTCAAGGCTCTTTACCTTATCAATGATCCTGGATGACAGAATCTTGATCCTGGAATCTGCCATTTTTTCATTTACCGGACATACAACCACCTGACCATGCGGATTTTTTACTTTTTCTGCCTTGTCCATAACCTTATAACGGACCGTGGCAAACTGTGGTCTTGATTTGGTGATGCCGATCTGAGCCATGATATTTCCGCCGAAAGCCGGTCTGATCTGGATCATATCGGTGTTGGAACGGATATCCAATGTAGTACAGTCTGCAGTCAGTCCCGTATGGAATCTGGTGGAAAGTCTCGGTGCAAGGGAACGTCCCAGAGCAGTGGCTCCGATCAGAACAGAACTTGGTTTGTTGGCTGCAATACAGTCTGCAACTGCATCCGTGTAACAGTCTGCGCGGAAACCTTCAAAACCTTCGTGCTCATACACATACACATTGTCTACGCCATATGGGAGAAGTTTCTCTGCGTTTTCTTTTGTTCCTGCGCCTCCGACGATCACACAGTTGACCTGATATCCGACTTTGACTGCCATTTTTCTTGCCTCTCCGATCAGCTCGAATGTAACCGGATGGATCTCGCCTCTCTCCTGCTCCACATAAATAAGAAAGTTTTTCCATTTATCCTTGTCAAAGGATTTTGCCTTCTGCTCAAACCGGATGGCTTTCTCCGGGCAGTTACGAACGCAAAGCCCACACATACGACAGGCATCGCCTACAACAATTCCATTTCCCTCTATGGTGAGGGCCCCAAAAGGACATTTCTCCACGCATACTCCGCAGAGTACGCATTTGTTTATATCAAATTTTAAAAATTCCATGTTCCGCTTCCCCCTATATGATCTTCTTTCCGGTCAGAAGAGCAACAAGCTTGTCTGCTTTTTCCTTTGCAGTTCCTTCCAGATAAACCTGTTTTTCGCTTTCCTCCGGCGCAAACATTTTTTCTACAGAGGTGGGGGAACCGATCAGTCCGTAACGGCTCAGATCCTGATCCGGCATATCTTCAAAGCTTAAGATCCGTACCGGACGGTCTGAAGTTGCCTTCTTTAATAAATAGGATGGCAGACGTGGCACGCAGGTATCCTTGTCAATAGTCAGCAGACATGGATAGGGGATCTCGGAAACCTGAGAAATACTTACAAGATCCTGACGGACCTGAATGCTTTTTTCATTGACGTCCATGATCTCAGCTACCCATGCAGCATGTGGGATGGTCAGATGCTCTGCAATGGCCGGACCAACCTGGGCTGTGTCACCATCTGTGGTCTGTCTTCCGCAGATGATCAGATCTGCACCGCCGATCACCTGGATTCCCTGTGCCAGTGCATAGGAAGTTGCCAGTACATCCGCTCCTGCAAATTTCCGGTCTGAAAGGATCACGCCTTCGTCTGCACCCATGGTGTAGGCATCCCGGATCATCTCTTCCGCCTGAGGCGGTCCCATAGTAAGAACGGTTACAGTTCCGCCTGTTTTTTCCCGGATCGCAAGGGCTGTTTCCAGTGCAAACAGATCATATGGATTAG
>OLOK01002834.1_pt1 | contig 11486 bp, 9 predicted proteins | sample 1672591 | NCBI WGS metagenome assembly OLOK01 (sample SAMEA3136703, study PRJEB25190) | human gut metagenome | biome: human gut; feature: human-associated habitat; material: faeces | place: Austria | collected 2013 | reverse complement strand
GCCCCCATCACCTGTGAGAATTTCAAGAAGCTGGTCAGCGAGGGCTTCTATAACGGCCTGACCTTCCACCGTGTCATCCCCGGCTTTATGATCCAGGGCGGCTGCCCGCTGGGCAACGGCACCGGCGGCCCGGGCTGGAACATCAAGGGCGAGTTCGCTGCAAACGGTGTGAACAACCCCATCAAGCACACCCGCGGCGTGATCAGCATGGCCCGCAGCATGAACCCCAACAGCGCCGGCAGCCAGTTCTTCATCATGCACAAGGACGCTCCCCATCTGGACGGCCAGTATGCCGCTTTCGGCAAGGTCGTTGCCGGAATGGAGGTCGTGGATAAGATCGCTTCCGTCCGCACCGACTGGAACGATAAGCCCACCACCCCCGTCAAGATGAAGACCGTTGAGCTCATCGAGGGCTGATCTTCTGCGCTTCTGTCCCACATCGCCTGCCCGTGAAGTGCCCCGTCAAGTAGACAGAAAAAATAATATAAGATTTTTGTTCGCCGTTTCCACAAGGGAACGGCGAATTTTTTGTGCAAATCGGCGTTAGGACGCTCGATTCATGGCACGGACGTGAGCTTGCAGCGTCCAACACGGGACATTTTTGGATATTTTACCTCCGCTGTATCGTGATTGTTCTTGCTTGACATGAAAATACCCCCAGAGTACGCAGAGTTTTCTTTTTACTCTGTCTACTCTAGGGGTAGCGTATCATGTTGAGGATACAGGCCGGGGGCTTTCCATATATGCGTCAGAAAGAGATGAGAGGCTTACTTTTTTTCGCCCTTGGGCAGCAGACCGGCGCGCTCCAGAGCCGGGCGCAGGGCCAGATACAGGATGACCACGCAGATGGTGGAGGCTACGCTGTTGACAAAGGTGACACCACCGGCGATCTTGGACAGGGCCTGTGCCACGGTGTACTCCTGGCCAAAGATGTAAATGTTGCGGAAATAGCCCAGGAACGGGTCGGTGATGACGTTCAACAGCAGGCCGGAGCCGCCTGCCACGATGACCTTGAGCAGGTAGCCCTTGCTGTGGCGGTCAAGATCGCGCAGCTTGAACACCTTGTGGGCCACGGCACCGCAGGTGATGCCGATGATGAACTTCAGTACAAAGGTGGTCACGGCATAGCCCGGGTCACCGGCCAGGATATCGGCCAGAGCCAGACCGATCGCACCGGCCAGGCCGCCGGAAACGCCGTCCAGCAGCAGGGCGGTCAGGGCGGTGAAGGTGTTGCCCAGATGGAACGAGGAGCCGCCGTAGAACGGCACACGGAAGAACAGGTATGCCACCAGGCTCAGCGCGGCCATAACGCCGGTCAGGGCCAGCTCCTTGGTGGTAAAGGTGCGTTTGTACAGCACACTGCCGAACAGGATGACGACGATCACCACGGCCAGCAGCAGCCACATTGCAGTTGTAGACATGATTTTTCCCTCCGATTTTTTTCGGGGCGAACCCCCTCTATCCTGCTCTGCAGGATCGTTCGCCCGTTTCAAAGCCACTTACCCATAAAACTACTTGACATTTGGGTGTGTGGTTGGTATGCTCCTATTATACGCGAAACTGGCACCATGAAAATACCCAGAATAAAGTTTTTTTATGGGGTCAGTTTGGCAAAGCACCCAAAAAGGGGAGGGGTCTTATGTTTCATCTGACAACTGCACTGGATGCCGCCAGCGGGGTGCCGCTGTACGAGCAGCTCTATGAGAGCCTTGCCGCCGAGATGCGCAGCGGGGCCATTCCGGCAGGCACCCGGATGCCCGGCAAGCGGCGGCTGGCGGCAGAGCTGTCGGTTTCTGTCAACACGGTGGACGCGGCATATCAGATCCTGGCGACCGAGGGCTACATGGAGCCGCGGGAGCGCAGCGGCTTTTATGTACAGGAATATCTTGCCCTGCCCACCCGGCCCGAGGAAGTGCCGCCCCCGGTATCTGCCGCTCCGCCGGAAGCAGCCGAGCCGCCCGTCCGGTTCGATCTGTCCACCCGGGGCGTGGACCCGGGGCTGTTCCCGTTCCGCACCTGGGCCCGGCTGCAGAAAGAGCTGCTCTATTCCTCGCCCCAGTTGCTGACCCATGGTGATGCACAGGGGGACGTGGAACTGCGGCAGGCGCTGGCGGACTATCTGGAGGAATACCGGGGCGTGCGGTGCACCGCTGAGCAGGTGGTGGTGGGTGCCGGTATGGAGTATCTGCTGAGCCTGCTGGCCCCGCTCCTGCCCGGCAAAACGGCGGTGGAAAACCCCGGCTACCAGCGCGCGAAGCAGGTGCTGGAAAACAACGGCGTGGCGTGCTGCTGCCTGCCTGTGGATGCGGACGGCCTTTCTGTTGAGGCATTGTCCGGCTCGGGCGCGGCGGTGTGCTATGTCACGCCCAGCCACCAGTTCCCCACGGGCGTGACCATGCCGGCGGGCCGCCGCACGGAGCTGCTCCACTGGGCATCCCGCTGCCCGGGCCAGCGGTATATCATAGAGGACGATTACGATTCGGAGTTCCGCTTTGATACCCGCCCCCTGCCCAGCCTGCAGGGCATGGCCGGGGCCGACGGCCCGGTGGTCTACCTTTCCACCTGCTCCCGCAGCCTAGCCCCCGGCATCCGCATCGCCTACATGGTGCTGCCCCGGCAGCTGCTGCCCGCCTGGCGGGCAAAGTACCGGATCTATTCCGGCACCGTCAGCCGGTTTGAGCAGCAGACCCTGGCCCGCTTCATCCGCGAGGGCTACTTTACCCGGCATCTTGCCCGGGAGCGCGTGGCCTACAAGGCCCGGCGGGATGCTCTGGCTGCCTCTCTGCGCGCTGCCTTTGCACCGGACGAGCTGACCCTGACCGGCCTGCACACCGGCCTGCATCTGTTGGCAAGGCTGAAAAATGCCCCGCCGGATGCCGCCCTTCACGCCGCCGCAAAGGCGCAGGGCGTGGCCCTGAGTCTGCTGAGCGATTATGACCTGACCGGCGGGGAACAGGATTTTTCCGGTACGTTTGTGCTGGGCTATGGCTCCCTGAGCGAGGCATCATTCCCCGAGGCGGGCGAAACGCTGAGGAAGGTCTGCACCGCCGCCCGGGAAGCGTCTGTGACCGTGTAAGTGCCCGCCTTTGCATCCCACGCCCCGGGCAGGGCCTCGGCGTGGGGGAGGGCGCTGTTGTTGGCCAGAAACTCCAGGACCGTGCCCAGCAGGGCGTAATCCTGCGCCGAAAAGTCGGTGAGCAGGGCCGTGCTGCTGGCCCGCAGGGCATCCGGCAGGGTGGCGGGCAGCAGGGCAAGGTCCTGCCGGAAAAAGGCTTCCCATACTGCCGCCCGGGCGGCGGCCCGGCGGGCAGGCGGCAGGGTGCCGTCCGCATCCCAGCCGGAGAGCAGAGCGTGGGCCTCCTTGGCCGAAATGCTCTGCACGGCGGCGGAAAGCCCGGTTTCGGCCAGCTCATCGGCAGTCAGTGCCCCCGAAAACCCCACCCGCACCGGCCCGTAACGGGAAGCGGTCTTTTCCAGCACGGCGGGGGACAGCGCCAGATAAAACATATCCTCCGGCAGGCCCAGCACCTCCAGAAGCGCCTGACGGCACCGGGCGGGCCCCGCCGCTCCGTAGCAGTGGGCAAGGCTGGCAGTCTCTCCGTTGAAGGGAACCGTCAGCTCCCCCGGCACGGCCAGCAGGTTCAGACTGTTCTGGGCGGCGTTCAGGTAGACCAGCAAAAAGCCCGGCTGTTCCCCGGCGGTGCAGAGAAGCAGGGTCATCCGGTGCTCGGCCCGGGGCAGCTGGATGGGCACCCCGCTCTGGGGCTGGGCGGTCTGGATGCGGGTGCGAACCATCTGCCGGGTGAGCAGGACTGTGCCGCCCACCAGCGGCAGCAGCACCAGAAGTGCCGCCCCCAAAGCAGCCCAGAAGGGCCTCCAACCGTTCTTGTGCATCCCGTGTTCCTCCGTTCCGTTTTGGAACAGGGTGGGCCGGGCAGCGCTTTTTTATACAGAAACCGCTGCCCGGGCATGAAAACGCCCCCTGTGCCATACAGTAGAGCACAGGGGGCGTTTGTGTATGTGGGAGAGCCTGGCGCGGGTGAATGCGGTGGTCAGCGGTGTGGTGTGGGGGCCGGTGGGGCTGGTGCTGCTGTTTGGCACCGGCTGCCTGCTGACAGTGCGCACCGGTTTTTTCCAGCTGCGGTATTTCGGGTACTGGATGCGGCACACCATCGGGGCCATCTTCCTGGACCGGAATGTCACCGCCCACACGGACGATGAAGCCATCAGCCAGTTCCAGAGCCTTTGCACGGCACTGGCGGCGACCATCGGCACCGGCAACATCGTGGGCGTGGCGGCGGCCATTCTGGCGGGCGGGCCTGGGGCTGTGTTCTGGATGTGGGTCATGGCCCTGCTGGGGATGATGACCAGCTATGCCGAGAACGTGCTGGGCATCTGCTACCGCCGCCGGGATGCCGCCGGAAGATGGTGCGGCGGGCCCATGTACTATCTGGCCGAGGGGCTGGGCGGCGGCTTTGGCCGGGCACTGGCGGTGCTGTTTGCCTGCTTTTGCGTGCTGGCCAGCTTCGGCATGGGGAATATGAGCCAGATCAACTCCATTGCGGGCAATCTGCAGGCGGTGTTCCGGGTGCCGCCGGTGGCAACGGGTATTGTACTGGCCCTGCTCACCGGGCGGGTCATACTGGGCGGACTGAAACGGGTGGCCGCAGTCACGGAGGCCATCGTCCCGCTCATGGCCCTGTTCTACCTGTTCGGGGCGCTGACCGTGGTCTGTGTCCATTGGGCGGCTGTCCCGGCGGCATTCGCGGCCATCTTCCGGGGGGCGTTTGGCTTGCAGGCCGCCGGGGGCGGGGTGCTGGGCTACGGCATGGCCCGGGCCATCAGCTGGGGATTCAAGCGGGGAGCCTTTTCCAACGAAGCAGGACTGGGCGCGTCGGTGCTGGTGCACTGCGCGGCCAACGTGGAGGAGCCTGTCCAGCAGGGAATGTGGGGCATGTTCGAGGTGTTTGCAGATACCATGGTGGTCTGCACCCTCACGGCCCTTGTGGTACTCACCAGCGGCCTTGTGGATCTGGACACCGGCGCGGCCCTGACCGGCGTGAAGGGCTCCGCACTGGTGGGGCAGGCCTTTTCCACGGTGTTCGGGGCGTTCGGGCCGCAGTTCATCGCGGTGTCGGTCCTGCTGTTTGCCTATTCCACTACGCTGGGGTGGAGCCATTACGGCACCCGGGCAGTGGTGTATTTGCTGGGGGAGCGTGCCGCCGCAGGATATAAACTGGTGTTTGCGGCCATGGTGCTGGTGGGTGCTGTGATGAAGCTGGATCTGGCCTGGGCGCTCTCCGATACCTTCAACGGCCTGATGATGCTGCCCAATCTTGTGGGCGTGGTGGGGCTTTCGGGAGTGGTGGTCCGGGAGACACAAGCGTACCTGAAACGAAAATGACCCTCTCCGTCCCTGCAGTCTGTCTGTCAGATGCGGGATGGAGAGGGTCATTCTTTATCGCTTCTTTTTATTCGGCTTCGGGGCAGGCCGCTTCAGGCTTCGCACCGCGTCACGCCCGGCGGCGATGCCGCTGCCAAAGGCCCAGTGCAGGTTGAAGCCGCCGCAGCTGCCGGCGCAGTCCAGCGTTTCACCCACAAAGTAAAGGCCGGGGCAGCCCTTGAACTGGAAGCTGGGGGTCACTTCGGTCAGGCTCAGGCCGCCGCCGGTGGTCTGGGCCTGCTTCCAGCCGCAGGGGGTCAGGCCCTCAAACAGCCAGTGCTTGGCCGCGTTGGCCAGCACCTGCCAGGCGGCATCCGGCAGGGTATCCACCGGTTTTTCAGGCAGCTTTGCCGCTGCCCACAGGGCGCGGCCCAGCTTGGGATTGAGCAGACCTGTCCAGAAATCCGCAGGTGCCTTGCCCGGCAGCAGAGGCACCCGGGCCGCAAACAGGGCGGTCAGGGCAGTCTCGTCCAGCATGGGGAAGAGGTCCAGCTCAACGGCCGGGCGCTTTGGCCCCCGCCCCGGGGCCAGATGGCCGGACAGCTGCATGATGCAGATGCCCGAAAGCCCGTAGTCCGTGAACTGCACCTCGCCGTTTTCCACAGCCACGGTGCAGTGGCGGTCGAGGTCCAGCAGGGTGGCAGCGGCCTTGGCCCGGATGCCGGCCAGAGACCGGTTGGGCTTTGCTGTCTGCAGGGCGGTCAGGCAGGGGTACAGCGGCTCCAGCTTTCCGCCGCACTGGGCGGCGAATCGGGTGCCGAAGCCGTCGGTGCCGAACTGCGGCCCGGCATTGCCGCCCATGGCGCAGATGACGGCATCGGCCCGCAGGGTCTGGTCCTGACCCTCGGCATCCTCGCACAGGATGGTGTAGCCGCTGCGGTTCTGGCTCAGGGTCTGCACAGTGCAGCCGGTACGCACCTCCACGCCCAGCCGGGCAAGGTGGCCTTCCAGCAGGGCCAGCACGTCTGCGGCCTGGTTGGAGTAGGGGTACACCCGCCCGGCCTCATCGGTGCGGGTGTACAGGCCCAGCGCCGCGAACCATTCCAGCGGTGCGGCGGCATCCACAGCGGCCAGCAGGGGCCGCAGGGCGGCGGGGTCAGCGGTGAAATACTGCTCCGGTGCAATGCCGGTGTTGTCCAGATTGCAGCGGCCGTTGCCGGTGGCCAACAGCTTTTTGCCGCACCTGGGGTTGCGGTCCAGCACCGTCACCCGCACTGCCCCTGCCGGGGCAGACTGGGCGGCGGCCAATGCGGCGGCAAGGCCCGCTGCACCGCCGCCCAATATCACAATCTGCTGCATAAGAGCACCCCCTCAGAAATCCATACATTTTATTATAACATACACAGCAGCAAAAGGATAGAAGAATGCCCCAAATTTGCAGCGAATAATCTTTGACGAAAGCCTTGACAGAAAAAGCAGAATTTGGTAGTGTTGATTCGACGGAATTGCGTGGTTTCGCAGGCTGTGGAAATGCAGCCGGAAAAGGGCAGAGAGTTGGGACTCTGCTGAGGAGAAGCTGAATATGTGGAAGAAAAAAGAAAGATGGACGGCAGCTGCGCTGCTGCTGGCGATGGTCGTGGTGACAGGTCTGTGCTGGTACATCCTGTACATCCGGCAGCAGTTCTATGACGAAGGCACCCGCAACCTGCTGGAGACCTATGAGCAGGTGGATAAGTCGTTTACCATCTTCAGCCGGAGCAACTGGAACATGCTGAACGAGTGGGGCAAGAGCCTGCAGGCTGCCAATGAGGAGGGCCTGGCGGAGGAACGCCTGCGCAGCTATGAGGCCGAGTGGGAGATCTGGCGGTACAGCAGCGTGTATCTGTTCAATGAAAACTGCGAATATTGGAGCATCCGGGGCAAGCATGAAAAAGTGGATCACCTCTGGACGGCCTTTGAGGAGATGTACCGCACCGGCAAGCCTACGGTCTCCAGCTACATCATGCGGAGCGGGGAGCGCCGGGTGGTATACGCTGCGCCCATTGCGCCGGTGGAGATCGACGGCACCACCTACACCAGCCTTGCCGTGAGCTATCGGAATAGGACCATAGAGGAATTGATCGGCGGCAGTGCTTACGGCGGCCAGAGCGACTGCTACATCATCCATCCCGATGGCGATGTGATGCTCTCGGAGGAGCCCAAGAGCGAGATCGAGGACTGGATGGACAACCTGTTCGACTACCTGCAGAAGCATGCGCAGGTGGATGCGGGCACACTGACCCGGGCCCGGCAGGACGTGGCAGAGGGCCGCAGCGGCAGCCTTTCCTACTGGCTTGAGGGCAAGAGCTATTATCTGGTCTACCAGCCTGTGGGCTTTCAGAATCTGTCCATTGTGGGCATCGTCGGCCGTGACGTGGTGGACAGTGGAATGCGGAAGATCCAGAACGCCACCATCCTGCTGCTGGCTGGGCTGTTCTTCTGCGCAGGCATCGTGCTGGTGCACGGTGTCCGCATCGATGCCCGCCTGCGCGTGGAGGAAAAGGAGCGCGCCCTCCGGCAGGAAGAGGAGGCTCGCCAGCAGATGGAGGACCTGGCCAACACCGACGGCCTGACCGGACTGTATAATGAACGCTATTTTGACGCATTGTTGAAAGAAAACGAGCTGAACAGGACACCGTTTGTCCTGTTCTACCTCGACCTTGACCGTTTCAAGCCTGTGAACGATCGTTACGGCCACGATGTGGGCGACCAGCTGCTCAAGGAGGTGGCCAGCCGCCTGCGGGGCTGCGTGCGGGAGAGCGATGCGGTGTTCCGCATCGGCGGGGATGAGTTCGCCCTCATCGTCAACGGAGCCGTAACGGAGGGGTTCTGCAAGAGCCGGGTGGAAAAGATCAAGGCAGCCATCCGGGAGCCTTACCGCCTGAAGGATGCAGAGGTGCAGGTTAGCACCAGCTGCGGCTGTGCGGTCTATCCCTGCGACAGCGACGATGTGCGTGCCATCCGCATCCTGGCCGACCACCGGATGTATGAGGATAAGCAGCGCTCCGGCAGGGGCTGCGAGTGACGAGAACGATAAAAGATTTCTCCCAGTTTCTTGTGCTTTCTCCCAAAATGAGCGTATAATTGGGAGAAGGAAGAACGTGCTGGGAGAATGAATGGGTGAATCATGCGTACATTTGATTATAAAAAGATTGCAGAATACTCCTGGGATAATGAGGTCTTGTCTTATGTTGCGAAGATCCATGAATGCAAGGGGCGGCAGGAACTATATCTGAAACAAAGGCCCGCTGGAACCATACGAGACACCGGGTGCTGTGGAGGCACTTTGCTGCACTTATCAGGATGTGCTGCACAGAGAACTCGTTGATCCCCTGCTTTTGATCCCCTGTTTTATCTTGGATTTTCTCTGTATCCATCCTTTCAATGATGGTAACGGCAGAATGAGCCGGCTGCTGACCCTTTTGATGCTGTATCAGAATGGATATGTTGTGGGGCAGTACATCAGCATTGAAAAAGCAATTGCAGAGACTAAGGATGAGTACTATGCAGCATTGGCGCAGGCTGATCAGCACTGGCATGAGGAGGAAAATGACCCGACACCGTTCATCAAATATATGCTGGCGGTGATCTGCTCCTGTTATCAGGATTTTGAGCAGCGGGTCGATCTGGTTGGCGGGGGACAGAAGCGCGTGACGGCGTACGAACGAGTGCGCAGTTATGCGATGGAAAAGCTGGGAGCCTTTACAAAACAGGAGGCCGCAGAGGCCTGCCCGGGCTTTGGTACAAGCTCGATTGAAAGCGCGCTGAAAAAACTGACAGAGGAGGGCGTTCTGGAGAGGATCGGCGCGGGTAGAAAGACGCAGTATGTGCGCAGGTAAGGCTCCGGCCGGAGCTGAATGAATAATTCCCTTCCTGTTTCCACAGAATAACCATACTTCACAGAAATCTGGAAGCAAAACCGGAACATGGAAAGGAAGGGAACCTTATGAAAGCAACCGGCATCGTGCGCCGCATCGATGAGCTGGGGCGGGTGGTCATCCCCAAGGAGATCCGTCGCACCCAGCGCATCCGCAGGGGAGACCCGCTGGAGATCTTCACAACAGGGGACGGCGAGGTCATCTTCAAAAAGTATTCGCCCATGGGGGAACTGAGCGGGGTGACGGCCCAGTATGTGGATGTGCTGAGCAAGTGCTTTGCCCTGACGGCCTTTGTCTCAGACCGGGACCGCATTCTGGCGGCATCCGGTGCGGGCAGGCGGGATCTGGCAGACCGCAGCGTGAGCCAGCCGCTGGAAAAGCTGATGGACAGCCGCAAGCCCTACCAGAGCGATGGCAGCCCCGAAAAGGCATTGCTGCCCTGTGAGGGCTCACCCCGGGCGCTGCTGTGCGCTGTGCCCATCATTGCGGCGGGGGATGTCACCGGCAGTGTGGGCCTGCTTACGGAGGACCGCACTGCCCAGCCCGATGCCGCCCAGCTCAAGGCAGTGAACGTGGCGGCGGCATTTCTGGCAAAGCAGATGGAGGAATGATCTATTATATAGGAGAGCCGCCGCAGGGCGGCTCTTTTTTGTGCGGCCTTTATGACAGAATTATGAATCTTTCAAAACTTTTCTGAGAAGCTATTGACAGCGCCGCAAAATTGGATATAATGGTCTTAGCACTCAGGAAGAAGGAGTGCTAAAGAACGAAAAGCGAACGAAGGAGGCAGGCGCTATGACGATGGATGCACGCAAACAGCGTGTCTTGCAGGCGATCGTTGCGCTGTATGGCCTCGAGGGCGAGCCCGTGGGCAGCAGTGTGCTGGCAAACTACTTTGATATGGCAGTTTCCAGTGCCACGCTGCGCAACGAGATGGCCGCGCTGACCAAGCTGGGTCTGCTGGAGCAGCCCCACACCAGCGCAGGCCGTGTCCCCAGTGCCAAGGGCTACCGTTATTATCTGGATCATCTTCTCACCGATGACCAGCCGCTGGACCGTGTGACCCGCGCCCGTGTGGACGCGGTGTTCGCAAGCCTTGACCACGAGCCGGAAAAGCTGGCACAGGGTGCCGCCAAGGCGCTGGCCGCCATCAGCGGCTGCACCGCCGCCGTCAGCACCCCCTGTGCTGAGGATCTCTGCATCGCCCACTACGAGGTGGTGCAGGTGGGCCGCAGCGCCGCAGCGGTGCTGGCTGTGACCACTGCCGGTTATGTCCGCACCCGTGTGGCGCGGGTCCGCACCGGTCTTTCCCGGGAAAATGCAGCGGCGCTTGCCGCCCTGCTCAACCGGAACCTGACCTTTGTGGCTCCTGTTGATCTGTCGCCCCGGCTCCTTGCAGAGCTGTGCAGCCAGATCAGCCCGGAGCTGGTGCCGGTGATCAGCGCCGCCGCCGCCATCCTGCAGGATTCCACCCAGCCCCATGTGTATCTGGGTGGTGAGCAGTACCTGCTGGACTGGCCCCAGCTGGACGGCAAGGTGGGCAGCATCCTGAGCCTGCTGAACGACGAAGAGCAGGCCGCCGCCCTCATTGCACCCCCGGCAGAGCAGAGCGAAAGCATCCTGCTGGGCGAGGATCTGGAACCTCAGATCCCCGGCCTGTGCATCGTGAGTGACCGGTATCTGGTGGGCGGAGGCCTCTGGGGCTCCGTGGCCCTCATCGGCCCCACCCGGATGCCCTTCCAGAAGCTGATGCCGCTGCTCCACACCTTTGCCGATCAGCTTGGCGAAGGAATGAGCGGCAAACGAAAAGATACCCCGCAGGCAGCCGCACCCCGGCGGACTGTGATCTATAAGGAGGACCTGGAATGAGCGAAGAAACAAAAAAGACCCCGCAGGCAGAAGAACCTGCCGTGGAGCCCAACACCGCCGAGCAGGCCGCCCCGGAAACTGCACCTGAGCAGGCAGCGGCTCCCGAGACGAACGCTGAAGCGGCAGACCCCAAGAAAAAGGATGGCTTCTTCAACAAGAAGGCCCGGGAGCTGGAGGCTGTGAAGGCAAAGCTGGACGCGGCTGAGAAGAATGCCAATCAGGCCAAGGATCAGCTGCTGCGGATGGCCGCCGAGTATGAGAATTACCGCAAGCGCTCCACCCGTGAGGCTGACCAGAAGTTCAACGACGGTGTGTCC
>OLOK01002822.1_pt1 | contig 11535 bp, 9 predicted proteins | sample 1672591 | NCBI WGS metagenome assembly OLOK01 (sample SAMEA3136703, study PRJEB25190) | human gut metagenome | biome: human gut; feature: human-associated habitat; material: faeces | place: Austria | collected 2013 | reverse complement strand
CCGGTGCTTCAGCAAACCCTAATCGGCAAGGTATCGAGCGTTCTCGCCTTCGCCTTCCTGAGAGAAAAATCCCTCGGCAACCAAATCATTCACAATCGAACGGACTATATCTTCTTCGGGCGCCTCCCTGCCCTGCTTCTTTTCGAAGTCGGAAAGAGCGGCAACAAGCTCACGGAAGCTTGCTTCGCGTCGAGCAAGAACGAAACGAACCAGTTCCGCCCGCTTCTGTCGCCGTGACCCCTCAAACTTCGATTGCTTCGTATGGTGCTTTGACCGGCGAGAAGGGTTGGGCATCGTTGATTTCAGGTAGTTGCCATAATCGAGCAGGGCGTAATACCAACCGCGAGGTTCTTCCGCAGAACACGTACGCCGTACCAAAGGCTCTAGTTCTTTGTCGGAAACCTTTTCGCGCCCCGGAAACAACTCATGGATGAACACCGTGCGTACGTTTGTCTCCAAGTACATAGAGGGCTTCTGGTAGGCGAACGCCATGATGCCTCCTGCCGTAGCCTTTCCGATGCCAGGAAGGGCTAGCAACTCTTCCGACGACTTGGGAAGAAGCCCGCTGAATTCACGTGAGCATATTTCTGCCGTACGTTTCAATGCCAACGCACGACGGTTGTATCCCAGCCCTTGCCACATCTCCAGAACAAGTGACGTTTCAGCGCTCGCCAATGCATCCAGCGTCGGAAATAATGCCATGAAACGCTGCCAGTACTTTTCGACACGTGCGACCTGGGTTTGCTGAAGCATGATCTCGGAAACCATAACAGCATAGGGGTCGTCTACATTGCGCCAAGGCAAATCGCGATATAGGCGCGCACCTTCGTTCCATACCTTAACGACAAGAGCCTGTTCTTCGGGGCTCAACTCGTCAGAACAGGTTGAAGAAACTTGAGAAGCCATGTTATTCGGCAACCGGCGAATTTTCGCATGAAGCAAATGCCGCCTGAATAGCGGGATGGCTTGCGCCCTTGGTAAAAAGTCCCTCCAAAGTAACGGAAGCAAAAAGGTGACTTATCAGCGCATTTGACGCACACCACAAGGCATTGAACGAGCAGCAATCCTTATGGACGCAAGGGTAATCGGCGCATGCGCAGTCGGCTATGCTTATGCCGCCATTTACCCCCTCCAGAACATCAAGCACAGTGGTTTTTGAGGGGTCACACGCCAGGGCAAGACCGCCTTTCACGCCACGAATAGTTTTCAGCAGGCCTGCCTTCACCAATTCGTGTTGAATGCTACGAGCAAAAGAATAGGGAATGCTCTCCTGTTCGGCCACCTCCGCGATGGAGATATACGTGTCGCCGCTACGATAAGCGGCGCGAATGATGCGACAAGCATAGTCGCAACGACGCGTAATGCTCATTAGCCGCTAACCCTCCAGCAGATCATCAAAATTGGAAGTATTCCGGCGCAGCTCTTCAACCGCCATATCCTCCATGCAGCGATACTCGGCAGAATCTAACGGCTGGAAGTTGGCCAAACGCGAAACCATCGCACCAGTCTCGACTGCGCAGAAGCGGTTTTCGGCAATGCTCTTCCGATAAGCCTCTTCAACCGCCTCGCTCGCAATGGCAAGGATCTCAAAGCGAGAAAGACCACGAGAGAGCTCCACCATGCGGGTGGCATCCAAACCACGAGTAGAAGGATGTTGCGCCTGAACTTCTCGCCAAATCTCATGGCGCTCACGTGCGCTAGGAAGGTCGATATCGATGATCTGATACTGAGACCCGACGAGCCCCCAGAAAAACGGATCAATATCACTTGGCTCAGATGCGGAAATGAGAACCGTTGCCTCGGGGCTTTCAAGAGCAGTCTGGATAAGCGCTAATGCTTCACGGGCGCCACGGGACAGCTGCATCTGAAGAAGGCTCTGCACGGGGTTCTCGGCAAGCTGGGGATCGAAGTCGGGGAGATCCCACAAATCAAAATCTTCGAGGATAACCACGGTTGGCGACTCAAAGCCAGCACGCGGCACACCGGAGATGCGTGATTTGAAATCGGCGGACGCCATTACGCACAACACCGCTTGACCTTGCGCATTCTGATCAAGGCGCATGCGTATTGCAGGCATATTCAATTCGCCAGCTGTAGCAACCATGAAGTAGTTGGAATCTTCTCGAGCAGGGCAGCGGAACAGCAAGGTGCCCAATCGGGGAATGCCAGGCAAGCCGTGACGAGCATTGAGCATAGCGACAAAGCGGGCAAACTCGGGATCACGCGAGCGACCAACGCCCAGTTCTCCCATAGTTTCGACAGCATTGTCAAAACCAACCAGCGATCGATAGTCGAAACGCTGCTCGGGCACTGCAGGCTCAGCTTTCGCCTCGGAAGCCTGGCCGAAAATGAGCGAAGTGAGGTCCTTCACCGCCTGCTCGCGATTGGCGTCCGCCGAAGACTGATTGGCCTCCGCTGAGCCCGAAGCGTTCTGGGCAGAGCCTACAGCAGCTTGGGCAGCTTCAGCAGGAGCCGAAGCTGATGCCGCAGCAGGAGTGCTTTTCTCAAAGCGGCACAGCATATCAGGTGCGGCTTCCATGAGATCCTGATTTACCATGTCGGCCATGCCTTCAATGGCATCACGGTCGAAGCCGTATTCTTCGAGCTTATCGAAAGCCAAGCGCTGAAGTTCGTCGGCGTGCCGAGAAACCTCATTGCTGTCCCAATAAGGCTCGAGTTTTTCAAAGATATATTCAGCAAGGGAACGTTGTTTGGTTTTGATGGCTAAATCCCATGCCTTGCTCATGCCTTCGAGCACTTCTTCGCCCGGCATGATGCTTTCGCGCAATGCGCGTTCGTAAGCAGCAAGATATAGATGGATACCGAGAACGCTATCCCCTTCCGCAACCGCGGAAGCGGCACGCTTAAGGTATGCCTGAGAAGAATTGGAGCGACTGTCCTGAAAAGGAACTTGGCCGCTTGCGGTATCTTCACTCATCCTGGTGCACCTCCTTGGCAGGTAACAATAGTTGCAAGCGCGCTGGGCCAGCCGAAGGGAGCGCGCTGATATGAGAGTTCGTTAATCGCACTTAATTGTATGCCGCCCCAATTCGGGCGGCTCGAACAAACCCATTATCCGTCAAATTCCCATAGGGTGAACGGCGAACCAGGCTCTGCTACAAAGCGTTAAGCCAACATTGCCGCAGCCGCAATACCCGCCGGAACCGCACGAACAACATGCAGGGCTCTTAATCGATTCTGCAGATACAAAAACAGGCTAGCGCCAGTTCAAGATCGGCCATTCCCGATTGCGCGCAGTGCGGCGCAGGGGTCTATCGGGGGTAACCGCAAAAGGATGCTCAGCTGCAGCAAGCAGGGTTCGATCGGAATGATGGTCCCCATAAGCATGGGTTAGGACCCAGTTCCCTTTCCCAAATCGGGCATTGGCCTCACGGGTAAGAACCTCGAGTTTTTGGCTTCCTTCCACCGGCAAGCCTTCCACTTCTCGCGTATAGCGGCCATCGGAATCGATTTTCATTCGCGTGGAAAACGCCTGAGTATAACCATGTTGCGTCATTGCCTGCTGGATAAGGGGTTCAAACGTTGCCGTTACCGCCCACACCTCACGACCCGCAGCACGATGTTCCTCAATAACTTCGTTAGCCTGAGCACGGAAGAGTTTTTCCAGGTGGCTATCGTAAAAGTCACGCAAGTATTCGTCGACTTCTTCCTTTTTTTTGCCCTCGAAGGCAGAGAACACTGCACCGCGAACCCAGCTTTCATTTTGTGGCAGGCGGAGCTTGTAGGCAGCAGCCCAGCAAAGAATGCGCAGAAGCGTGCCCTTGCCCAAGAGACCCTTTCGAACCAGATGGCTCACCAAAATGACTGGCGAATTACCGGATATGCAGGTACCGTCGAAGTCGAACGCGGCAATTTCAACCGGCTTCGTCTGACGAGAATCGCCCATCGCGTCTCCATCCTTCTGGTATCGATTGCGCCATTTGTCATACGCAACATAAAGTCGAACTTGCTTACTATACACCATGCAAGAACCGACAAGAAACGCGACAGAGTGGAGATTGAGGCTTCAGCAAAGACACACTTTTAGACCGCTCGAAAGCCAGCTCCTGAAAGCCCCGAAAAGCAAAAAGGCTTGCCTTGCGGCAAGCCTTACATGCAAAGTGGCGGGATGTACGGGACTCGAACCCGCGACCTCCGACGTGACAGGCCGGCGCTCTAACCAACTGAGCTAACACCCCATGTGCGACAGCGATAGATAGTATACAGGAACGGAATCATCGCGCAAGAACCTTTTTAAAAAAGTTTTCCCAAATTAGGAGACGGATCATTCCACATGCACTTATGTCGTTCAGCAAAATGATAGCCCCCGCAATGCTCCACACGAAATAGTCAGTGTGAACTGGGAGCCAGCCAACAGAGAAACAGTGCTACAGGCGCTTGCCCTTGTTCCTATGACCTGGCTTTAAGGATTTCCATGCAACTTTAGCTGCCGACTTGGCAACGGGCGCAGCGGCATCCAGAGCAACCACGGCTGCCTTCTTCGCCTTTGGCGCCACGGCGGCAACAACCGTTTTCACCGCAGGCTTGGCGGCAACGGTTTCCGCGGCTTCCGCTGCCACGGAAGTGGCTTTTCCCACCAGAGCAGCCAAGCCGGCAATATCGCCGCCGCCCTCAAAATACTCGATTGCCGCATGGCCAATAGCTTGGGTGCCCACATAGCCCATAGTTCCCTTTACCACCCAGCCAAGCGCCGGGATGGCACCTGCAAGCTGACGGGAAACCCCACGGAATACAAAGCCCCCAGCAATAACACCAGCAATCTCCTTCACCCTATCGGCACTCAAGGGATGTCCGTAGGCAGCTGCGATCTGCAATACCATCTTTGCTTGGTTTGCGGTCATGATGGGCATATCGGCGCCAGGAACAAAGACAACGACCCCAACACCAGCATTCTGCAGAGAGGTGGTGCGAATCGATTCATATGCCAAAGGGCGACGCACAAACGGATAGGCTATAGAGAAGGCCAAGCGCTTTTCTGAATCGGCGCGAACAATCCATGTGCCGATTTTGTCTGCAAGCGTTCCGCGAAGCTCATCGCTTAGCACTTCGCCTTCGCCAAGCGAAATCAGATCTTCGTCTGGAATAGCATAGCCAGCCGCCACCGCAGCCTCATGAACCGCTTCTGCATTTTCGGCAACAACCAAAACAGGCGTTCCCTGCTCGCGGAACCCCGCTGCGATCTTCCCAACATCAGGATTCGAACCTGCAGCAATAACCGCAATGTCGCTTGCAACGTGCGCATCGAGTGTTTGGGTAGGGAAATAGCTCACCATAACACGGGAGTTTGCAGATTCGCTATTAAAGCCCGATCGAACGAACACCTGAAACTCCGGCGTTGCCGACTCGTCGATAAGGATATTTGCAGAAACCGAGACAGAGCATGCTTTATCGATATCGATCGCCGCCGTCAACAAAGCGGGAATATCAATTGGTAGTTTCATGCGATCCCCTTTCGCGTTAGCGTCCGCTATGAGCCCAAACAGAGTTTATCAAACCCAGCATCACGAAGTTCACAACCATAAACGATGATCCGTAACTGATAAACGGCAACGGAATACCCGTAATAGGCATAAGGCCACAATCCATGCCGATATTCTCTAGTATCTGAAAGAGCCACATGCCCACAACGCAGATAACGATAATGGTACCGAAGAGATCGCTGGCGCCACGTGCAACGTGTACTGAGGTGACGATCAAGCCGATATAGAATGCGAGCAAAACAAGCGCGCCCACAAAACCAAACTCTTCCGCCAAGATGCAGAAAACGAAGTCAGTTGGCGCCTCGGGCAAAAAGCCCATGGACGATTGGGTTGCCTGCATAAAGCCCTTGCCCAGCAGTCCGCCGCTGCCAATAGCAATCTTTGCTTGCTGCGAATTATAGCCATCGCCCGAAGTGTCATACGTAGAGTCCGAGAACACCATCAAACGAGACTTTTGGTAGTCCTTTAAAAGTACATCGTGACCAGCGATTTGGTCGACAATGGGGTCGATAATCAAGATTGCGGCGCATAAGAGAATAATGGTAAGACCCGTGCCCACCATGAAACGCCAATCGGCACCACCGATAATCAGCGCGAAGGCAGCAATAACCAAGTACACCAAGCCGGTGCCAAGGTCGGGCTGAGTCATTACGCAAACGAAAGGCACCGCCATGATGCCAAGTGCCTTCAGGTACTCACGCAAATCGGTAAGACGACCGCCGTAACGCGCCATAACCGAAGCGGCCAACAGCACCATGGTGATCTTCGCAAATTCACCCGGCTGAATCTGAGTGCCGATGTTGATCCAAGAGCGACCGCCATTAACTTCCACGCCAATGCCGGGCAAATGAGGCGAAAGGAGCAAAACGACATTGATGATCAAGAACAACGTGGTATAGCCGGAAAGGGCGTGATAATCCATGCGTGTGATGAGCACGAACAGGACCATACCCACCGCAACGCCTGAGAGCTGACGAGCGAAGCTATAGTCGGCATCGGCAGATGTAGCCGAGAACTGAACGATAAGGCCATATCCAACCAGCAAAAGGGCGAACAGATAGAACGAAGGGTTCACATACTTGAACCTGCGAGGACGCGTAGCGCGAGCCACAGCGGGATCCTGCATGCGCAAAGAGCTGATCTCGTTAATTTGAGCCACCAACGCTCACCTCCGTTGCCGCAATAGTGCTCATATCTTCTTCCAATGTGCCCGCTGCAGACTGAATTGCGGCATCCATGATTTGACCCGCCAAAGGCGCAGCAACAGAACCGCCCGAGCCGCCTTCCTCGACGCACACGCACATTGCAAACTGCGGATTGTCGTAAGGGGCGTAGCAGGAGAACCATGCCATATCTTCTTTGCCGGCAACCTCGGCAGTACCAGTCTTTGCCGCTGCAGACCAAGAGTACTTATTGAACTCGGTTGAAACGGTTTCGTTTTCCGTAGCCACACCATGCAAAGCATCGCGCACGATTTTAAGATTTGCTTCTGTTACCTGCGGCGCCGTGTCTTCTACCGTGTCATAGGAGAGCACCGTATCGCCCAGTGAATTGCGCGCTTCCTTCAGCAGATGCGGACGCAAGAGCTTTCCCGTTGCAACCGCGCCATAAGCACGAACCACCTGAATGGGAGTAACCAAGACATAGCCCTGGCCGATAACCATGTTCGACATATCGCCGGGCAGCCACTGGGCTTCTTCGGGGACGTCTTTGAAATATTCCTTTTTCCATGCAGGCGTGGGAATACGACCCTCCGCTTCACCGGAAAGGTCGATCTTTGTAGCAGCCGAATAGCCAAATTCCTTAACGAAATCTTGCATGGCCTCATCACCGATGGAGGCGCGGGCATCGTAGAAGCTCTTTGCGATTTCATAGAACACAACGTCGCAGGAAACGACGATGCCCTCACGCAGGCCCAGCAACCCATGACCTGACTTTTGCCAGCACTTCTGCGGGAAGCTGTCGCCAAAACCCGTCCAGGTGCCCTGACAATCCCAGACGCGAGATGTATCAGCAAATCCATAGGTTAAACCAGCCAGGCTGGTAAATGCCTTGAAGCACGATGCCGCAGGGTACGTACCTGCGATAACGCGATTCATCAACGGATAATGAGACTCCTCGGTTTGGTAAGCGTCCCACATGTCCTGGGAAATGCCGCCGATAAAATGCTCAGGTGCATAGGTTGGATAGTTCGAAAGCGCCACAATGCCGCCCGTATTAACATCCATTACAACGCATGATGCCGCAGTACCGGTTCCGTGACGCACCGCATCCTGAAGCACGCGATCTGCCACATGTTGAACCTTGGCATCGATGGTCAGGTACACATCGTTGCCCTTGCTCGGGGCGGTTTCCCCTACCACCTGCTGAACCACACCAGCTGCGTTTGTTACCAAAACACGTTGACCATGGTCGCCGGCAAGCAGCGAATCGTAAGTTTGCTCGATGCCGCTTTTGCCTACAGCATCACCAGACTGGATATCACGGCCCTCGGCAGCGTTCTTCAAGTCATCTTCGGAAGCGGTGCCCGTATAACCCAAGGCATGCGCCGCCATCGCCCCATAGGGATAGGTTCGCGTGGTTCGAATCTGCGTGCTGACACCGGGAAAGGCATCGCGATGTTCAGAAATATACGCGATATCGCGCAGCTTCACATCGCTTGCCACCACTCGTTGGCTCTGGGCGCCCGAAGAAGAATCGAGAATACGAGAACGCACCACTTCGTAGGGAATTCCCAGAAGGGAAGAAAGGCGCAAGATCACATCGGAGTTCTTTGCAACGTCCGCATCGGCAAGAACAGTTTGCACCTGGCGGTTTGCAACCATGGCAATACCATTTGCATCGTAGATAACGCCACGAGGAGCCGGCGTATTTACCGTAGTGTAGAGGTTTGCATCTGCCTCTTCGCTATAGCTGGCAGCCTCGATGATCTGCAAACCAAACAGCTTAGCGGTAAGCGCACCGAAAATGCCCAATGCTATGACGCCAACCGCAGTGAAGCGATTGCGCAAGCCCTCGCCCGCAGCAACACCGCCGCCCATAGAAGGGCCGCTCGGCGCGGCGCTATGCGTGGTCTTTGGCGTTTCTGCAGCAATACCAACCGACGTTACCGAGCGTACTCGCATACGGTCGGCAGCCCTCGAGTGAGCAGAATTGGCGCGCACACGGAACACAACTGCAAGGATAACGCCCAATACAACAAGAGCGGCAAAAGTAGTGAGAATAGCGGAAAGCACGTGTTCCCCCTACCCTTAGCGGAATCGACCCGAGGTAGGAACCTGCCACGCTTCATTAGAAGCTTGAGCAAACGGCAAACGGCGCATGATGACAAAGAGCAACGCCGCGATCAACGAGTTCAGGATTGTGGCAGGAATCACGCGCTGGGCAAAGATCTCGAAGATGGATCCCTGATAGCCGAGCACTAAAAGGACAACAGCAAACAGCAGCTCAAACACCAAAAGCGTTGCAGCCAGGGCAATAAGCGGCATAGCCAAAGAGGTATCATCCAGCACCTCGAACACACGCGAGAGGCAGAACACCGCAATAAGCAAAAGCAACGACGTAAGACCTACTGGTGTATGCGTAAGGAGGTCGGCAATAAGGCCAAGCACAAACGCATAAACGTACGTGGTATCGGGTCGACGCATGATGGAGAGCACCAGAACGAACGAAACAATAAAACTTGGCACTGCAGAGAACACCGTAAGAATCGGTGCGAATACGACCTGAATTACTACGATGACAACAGAAAAGATAAGAGGAAGCATCCAATCACGCATGGGCGTTATTCACCATCCTCGGAAGAAGAGTTAGAAGAAGAATTCTTCTTGGAGTCGGAGCTAGAAGAGTCGCCAGACTTCGAAGAGCTGTCGGAGCTTGAGCTGGCATTCGCATCGTTGTTTGAGTTTTTGCTCAAAAGGGCATCGGGTCCAACCGCTTGAGCTACAGCGTTGGCGGCATTGGTGTCGCTAGAAGCGGCGCCATCATTGCTCATGCCCAAAACAACCAGCACTTCACTGATGTTGCTAAACGATGAGTTAGGCGAAATAACAATGGTACGCGTTGCGTCGCCCTGTCGCTGCTCAACCTTGGAAACCACTCCCACGACCAATCCGCGGAAGTAGCCTCCGCCAAGACCCGTGGTTATAACCGCTTCGCCTTCTTTCACCTCGGTGCTTTCATCGACGCCCTGAAGGTACAGCACGCCTTCCACCGATCCAGAAAGAATACCCTCGGCACGAGAGTTTTGAAGCATCACGGCAACGCCACTTTGAGCATCGTTGAGCAATCGCACTTCAGATGTATAGGTTGAGCAGGAAACCACCTGGCCAACCACTCCCGTAGATCCCATAACGGGCAATCCCGGCTTCACGCCAGATGCAGTGCCAACGTCGATGGTGATAATGCGATTGTAGGAATCAGAGGAATAGCCCGTCACGTGGGCAGCAACCGAAGAGAACCCATACACGTCATGAATGCCGATAAGCGCTTCAAGGCGCGAAGCCTCCTGGCGGTACTCTTCAAGCTCGACCACCATTTGGGAAAGCTGTGCGTTGCTTTCCTTCAGCTGACTCATGGTTTGACCATCGGCCGTAAGGTCTTCCAACGAAGCTGAAGCAGAGGCAGCAAGCGAACCGGCAGCAGTCCCTGCAGAAGACAGGGGCGAAGAAACAGCTGATGTAGTATTTTGCAATGAATGCAGAGCGCCTTCGTCTCCCTCGCGGGAATAGACGATGACAAGGACGAGAGAGACCACCAACAAGATGATCAGCAACCCCGTCCCTCCAAGTTGGCCGCCGAATGGGATCTTTTTTTCATTCAAATTCAAGGCCATATCGTAAAAGGATCTCCTATTTCGATCTCATAAGAATCTGCTTGAGTGCCGTGGGGGTTTCAAGAACCTTCAAGCAACCCGAAACAACATTGGTGAGCGCCGTTTCACTGGTCCAAACCGGAATCTCAAGCTGCTGCGAAAGATAGCGGTCCAAGCCAGCGAGCAAACCGCCGCCGCCCGTGAGCAGAATACCGTTGGAAATGATGTCGGAGGCCAAGTCGGGGTTGGTCTTCTTGAACGTTTCCTTGATATGCACAACCATTTCGTCGATAGGAGCCTGCAGCGCATCACGCACATCTTCCGACTGAATGGTAACTTCTTTGGGCTGTTCGGTAAGCACGTCCTGACCAGAGATGATCATGTCGCGTTCACGACCGTCTTCAAAGGGCAGAATGGATCCAATCTTAATCTTGATGACCTCTGCTGTGCGTTCACCGATCTTGATTCCAAGAAGATCACGCAAATGAACCGCAATAGCTTCATCAAGACGATTGCCAGCAAGACGCAGAGAAGAAGAAGTTACGATACCGCCCAAAGAAATGACTGCAACTTCAGTGGTGCCGCCGCCGATGTCAACAACCATCGAGCCGGTAGGCTCGGTTACAGGCAGGTCGGCGCCCATGGCAGCAGCCATAGGCTCTTCGATAAGGTATGCCTGGCGAGCGCCCGCCTGAATGGTGGCCTCGAAAACAGCGCGCTTCTCTACAGAAGTGGCACCACAAGGAATGCATACCACGATACGCGGCTTTGGCTGCCAAGGATAACGACGCGGAGCTGCTTTGTTAATAAACGCGGAGATCATGGCCTCCGTCACGTCATAGTCTGCGATAACGCCATCGTGCAGAGGATGCTCTGCAGAAAAAGTGTCTGGCGTATGGTTGATCATGTTCTTTGCTTCATGACCAACAGCAAGAACGCGGTGGGTGCTGCGCTCGATGGCAACAACAGAAGGCTCGTTGATAACGATACCCTGCCCCGTGATGGCTACGAGTGTATTGGCGGTGCCAAGGTCGATAGCCATGTCGTACGAAGACGACGAGGTGGCGTTCTGTATGAAATCAAGGAAAGACATTAATCGTCCTTAAACAGTATTGTGCAATCGTAAGAACAGATTCTATCACACAGCATAAATACACGTGCAGAAACCGTGAAGGAGGGAAAACAGGGACAGGTGCCAGATTCCCACTTCAAGTGGGAATC
>OLOK01002820.1_pt1 | contig 11547 bp, 10 predicted proteins | sample 1672591 | NCBI WGS metagenome assembly OLOK01 (sample SAMEA3136703, study PRJEB25190) | human gut metagenome | biome: human gut; feature: human-associated habitat; material: faeces | place: Austria | collected 2013 | reverse complement strand
CCACTATTATGGAGTGGCTGTTTACATCAATGCAAAGAAAATACCTAATGAGCTGAAGAGTTTGTTCAAGATACTTACAATTGATTTATCCAAATTGTATTCAATAATATGCAGCGAAAAACATCATATAATTGTTCGGGCGAATGAGTCCATACAGCATATTTTCTCAGAGCTTTATTCCCTGCGCGAAAAGCGTAAATTGGGATACATGCGGGTAAAAACGCTCGAGCTTCTTCTTTTTTTAAGTGATTTTTGCGACGATGATTTAAAATGCGAAGAACGATATTTCGATTTAATTAGAGTACATAAAATAAAAGAAATTAGAGATTTTATGGTGAGTGATATTTCAAAACATTATACAATTGAAGAGCTGTCGAAAAAATTTGAAATAGCTCCTACTTCTATGAAAAAGTGTTTTAAAGGTGTTTACGGTACGTCAATATATGCGTACCTGCGCACGTATCGTCTTCAAAGTGCACAAGAGATGTTAATGAACAGCTCTGCGTCTGTATCTGAGATAGCTGTGCGGGTGGGATATTCAAATCCAAACAAGTTTATGGCCGCTTTTAAGCAGGAATATGGCATAACGCCTATGAGATTTAGAAAAAGTGTCTGTGAGGATAGAATAATGTCTGAATAGTCATTGCAGGCAAGGCAAATACAGCTTAAAATGAACTTATCGGATAGTTGCAACTAACTCTTTGTCTTACTTATAGGAGGGAACGTAATGAAAAAAGTGAAGATTCTCGGGCTTGTTATTGCTGCAGCGATGAGTGTATCGCTTTTCGTCGGCTGCTCAAGCTCAGACACGGCCTCAGATACTGTACAAAATACTGCTACAGCGGAAGTCAGTGAATCTGCGGCGCAGTCTGAAGCGACACCGGCTGAGTTCGCAGGGGGAAACGGAACGGCAGAAGATCCTTATCAGATCGAAACGGCGGATCAGCTGAATGCGGTGAGAAATGACTTGACAGCAAATTATATTCTTAATGCTGATATTGATCTGGATGAGTATACAAATTGGGAGCCTATCGGCGAGTTTAAACCTCTCTCCGAAAATGATGATGAGACGCCTGCTCCTGAGGCGGCGTTTACAGGCAGCTTTGACGGCAACGGACACAAAATATCAAACATAAAGATTGACAATACGGAGATAATGGGCTGTGGACTTTTCGGCTGCGTCACGGGTGAAAATTCCGGTGTTAAAAATCTCACTGTTGAAAATGCAGACGTCAATGGAGGTGTGTATTCCGGATGCGTGATAGGTTCTGCGTTCAGCGGAGCTGTAGTCGAGGGAATTACTCTGACAGGCGAGAATAAACTCGCCGGTACCTTTCTTGTCGGCGGCGTCGTGGGCGCGTCTATGTGCGATTTGATTAAAGATTGCACAGCCTGCGCAGACGTGACGCTGAATGGAGACAACGCGCAGGGAGCCGGAATTATCGTCGGAGGTGCGGAAGGTTCTAATCTGGAGAATTGCAAGGCTGAAAACGGCACGGTTACAGCTACAGGCAAGTCAAGTCTGAGCATAGGCGGTATGGCAGGCTGTGCTCACGAGAGCGAATATGTAAAAAACTGCTCTGCTGAAAATGTAAAAGTGACTGCGCCGGAAGGATCTTATATGATAGGCGGTTTAATAGGTCACGCCGGCAGATTTGACGAAGAAGGAAAAATAGACGTTGATGTTTATACTTTGATTAGCGGCTGCACTGCTAAAGACGTAAGTGTAACAGCAGATGAGAGCGCAGACAGAATAGGGATGATTGTCGGAGGCGGCTTCTATGGCAGCGCTTATACTCAGTATTATTCCGAACCGTCTACATTTATCGTGGAAAACTGCGAGGCAGCCGGCACGATAGACGGCGGAAAGATAGTAGGAACAATAGCCGGTTATATATATAACAATTCTACTGTCAAAGACTGCACGTCAGATGTGACTATAAATGGTGAACCGGGCAGGGTAGAATTCGGCGGCGATGCTGACAGTGCAGCTCTGGATACGCTGAATTAAGGCTGAGAGCATTTTCTTTACTTCATTTATTATTCGGGAGGGGCGCTTCGTCTCTCCTGAGTTTTTATGCGAGATGTAAAGTTGCAACTAGCTATTGCTACGTGGTATAATCTTTTCAGCATGTTTTGTGAGGTAAAGAGTTTATGGCAGTGATAATATCTTCGTCTAATATGGGTAAAGCCTTCGGAGAGAGGACGATACTTAAAGACGCAAGCTTTAACGTGATGGAAGGCGACAAGATAGGAATACTCGGCGTGAACGGCGCGGGAAAAACTACTCTGTTCAAGCTGATTACAGGCGAGCTGACGCCGGACGAAGGGGAGCTGCACATAAGCAAAAATACAGTAATATCGTATATGAGTCAGCATGCGGATTTCACCTCCGAAAAGACCGCGTATCAGGAAACTCTATCCGTATTCGATGATTTGAAGGACATGGAGAGGGAGATAGAGAGCATACGAGTCAGAATTGAGACAAATCCGGATGAAAAGCTAATATCGCGTATGGAAAACCTGCGTATTCAATACGAAGAGAGAGGCGGAATGACATGTGAATCCCGCTCGCGTTCGGCTTTAAAGGGTTTGGGTCTGTCGGACGAAGAGATAGATCTGCCCATGGATGCACTCTCCGGCGGCCAGAGGACGAGAGTTCTTTTGGCAAAGCTGTTGTTGAGCGGCTCAAATGTTTTGCTTCTCGACGAGCCTACAAACCATTTAGACATAAATGCAGTTGGCTGGAGGAGTTTTTGCGCAGTTATAGAGGCACGGTTCTGGTTATATCTCATGACAGATATTTCCTGGATAAAGTAGCTACTCGGATATTTGACGTCCGCGGAACTCATATCAAGGCGTATAAAGGAAACTACAGCGCATATGTGAAAAAGAAAGAGGAAGACGATATTGCCGCTGCAAGGCTGTACCAGAAGAAAAAGCATGAGATAGAAAAGCTCGAAGGCATTATTGAACAGCAGCGCAATTGGGGACGAGAGAGAAATTTTATAACGGCGCGTTCTAAACAGAAGGCGTTGGAGCGCATAGAAGAAACGGTGACTGCGCCGGAGTCTGACCCGGCTTCTATTCGTTTTAAATTCAAGGCGGAAAGAGGCTCGGGCAAAGATGTTCTCATAGCAGAAGATTTATCGGTAGCGTTTGACGGTCAGCCGCTGTTTGCGGGAGTAAACCTTCATATACGCAAAGGGGAGAGAGTGTTTATTCTGGGCGATAACGGCAGCGGAAAGACAACACTGCTTCGCACATTGATAGGACAGCTCAAGCCTGACACGGGCGAGATTGAGCTGGGGGCGCGGGTGAAAATAGGCTATTACGATCAGGCTATGAGCGATCTCGATCCGGACAAGACTCCTTTGGACTTATTGATAGCGACGCTTCCGCATATGGATACAGTCAGAATACGGAGCGCGCTCGGCGCTTTTCTGATAAGAGGGGACGACGTCAATAAAAAAATATCTGCGCTCTCAGGCGGAGAGAGAGCCAGAGTAGCATTGGCGAGATTAATGCTCTCGCGCTGCAATTTTCTGATAATGGACGAGCCTACAAACCATCTGGATATACCGTCAAAAGAAGTTTTGGAACAAGCGCTTCTCGATTATGACGGAACTTTGCTGATGGTTTCGCATGACAGATATTTTATAGAGAAAATCGCGGATAGAATATATTATATAAGCGACGGCGGAGCTGTGGAATACGTCGGCGGATACGACTATTTTCTTTCGAAGCAGCCGGAACGTCTCGCGCAGCCTGCGAGGCAGAAAAAGGCGGAGGACAAGCCTAACGAGTATAAACAGAAAAAACAGCGAGATGCAGAAAAGAGAAAGCGTGCTGCTGCGCTGCGCAGGCTGGAGCAGCAGATAGCGGAAAAGGAAGCGGAGGCTGAAAGGCTTTCGTCTGAGGCGGCGGAATGCTCCGGAGACTATCAGCGCGCCATGGAGCTTACGAGCAAGCTGGACGAGGCAAACAGCGAGCTTGAAGCTCTATATGAGAAATGGGAGATCATGGCGGAGGATTCAGATGAATAGCTTAACCACTAAAATAAATTATAAGTTTAAAAACCAAAAGCTGTTGGACAGAGCGCTGTGTCATTCGTCTTTTGACAGGAAACACAGCAATGAAAGGCTTGAATTTCTAGGAGACGCTGTCCTTGAGCTTTGCAGCAGTGAGAGACTTTTTCTGGCGTATCCTGAGATGGACGAGGGAGAATTGACCAGAAAACGCGCCTCTATGGTATGCGAGGATGCGCTCAGCTTTTTCGCGAGGTATGCTAATATAGGAGAATATCTCAAGATTGGCAGGAGCGAAGAAGTGACGGGCGGCAGAGACAAGCCCTCTATGCTTGCTGACGCCGTAGAAGCTATCATAGGGGCGGCGTATCTGGACGGAGGATTGGAAGCGGCGCAGTGCGTGGTCAGCTCTGTACTGGAATATATAGAAAAAAACGCGGTATTCCATGCCGATGCAAAATCAGAGCTGCAAATGTTTGTGCAAAGAAATGGCAAAAACAATCTTAGATATGAAGTGTTCAAGCAGGAAGGACCTCCGCACAATACGACGTTCTATGTACGTGTAATACTGGATGAAGGAATATCGGCGGAAGGAGTAGGCAAATCTAAAAAACAGGCGGAGCAGCAGTCGGCGGCAAAGCTGCTTGAAATACTGACGAATGAAGGGGCGGCGACGCAGGAGAGTAAACACTGACAAATGCCGGATAAGATTATGCCGCTCAGGCTGAGCCAAACCTATCAGCGAGCTGCAAAAAATGCTGAACTTTCGACGGCTTCAAGGAGTGGAAAAGTATAATAGATTATCGGAAAATTTACAGTAAGACCGCGGCAGGAGCGTACCGCGGTCTTTTTGCGTCTATAGAAATCCCATAGACTTTAGAATAAATATGTATATGAAAAATGTGAATACCGACAATGCGGCGGAAAACACGACCAAATGACTGGCCAGATCTGCGTCGCCGTCCATTTGCTCCGCCATGACGTAAGAACCCACGGCAGTCGGAGCGGAAGCGAGGCACATGAGAGTCGCAAGCTCAACTCCTCTGAAGCCAAGCATGACGACTATTGGAATGGCAATGACCGGGACGATAACAAGTCTTGCTGCTATTCCTGAAATCAATTGGCGCTTATGGTGAGCGACAGAGCTGAATTTTAACGTGCCGCCGAGGCCTATCAGAGCGAGAGGAGTTGCCATATCTGCGAGCTGTTTAGATACCTTGGCGAGGCTTGTCGGTAGCTCTATACCTATGATTTTTAAAGCGACGGCAGCGAGAGAGCCTATTATCAGAGGATTGGTGATAATGCCCTTTAGGATAGGGAGGGGCTGAGGCTTTCCCCTGCGGAACATCTCCAGCGATATTACGGCGAGGACGTTGAATATAGGTATTACGAACATGGCTATCATAGAGGGCGTGCCGCCGGCTGTGTCTCCGAAAAGCGATGTGCAGATAGGAACGCCGAAAAGAAGGAAGTTGCTGCGATATATAGCCTGAATAAGAACGCCGCGCCTCCTGTTGTTTTTTTCTAATAAGGGGACTATCACGCAGAGCAGAAGAAACGTGCCTACGACCATTATTACAGAGGTGAGCACAAGAGACGGATTCCAGGTTTGACTCCAATCGCTGTTGTATATATTATAAAAAACAAGTGCGGGCTGAAAAATAATAAAGGAGAAATTGTCAGCTTTTTAACGGAGCTGTCATCCAGCTTGCTGAATCGGACTAATACATATCCCAGTACAATCATAAAAAACAAAGGGAATACAGTGTTGAAGGATAGTAATAAGCTTTCCATAGTTTTCCTCGTTTAATATTAAAATGTATTTTACATTTATTAGTATAAAACAGTACGAGAAAATTGTCTAACTGTTATTTTTGATATATAATACAGTTATAATTTGTAATAGCAGGTGTGGAATATGAATTTTCAAAGCATGGAGTATTTTATAATGCTTGCTAAGGAGAGAAGCTTTACAAAAGCGGCGGAAAGACTGCATATAACTCAGCAGACTCTCAGCGCTCATATATCTGCAATAGAAAATGAGCTGGAGTGCAGGCTGATAATACGACATGTACCGTTGGAGCTGACGTATGCGGGCGAAGTGTTCTTGCAGTATGCGGACGATTTTCAGAGAAAATACTATTCTATGAAACGTGAGTTCAGCGATATTGCGCACAGCGACAAAGGCAAACTGAGAATAGGCGTCGTGCATACAAGAGGCAGGGTAATCATTCCGGATATGATAATGAAATTTCAAAAGCTGTATCCGCAAATTGAGATACAGTCCGTAGAAGATGTACATGACGTTTTGAGAAAGAAGCTCATAGATGGAGAAATAGATATAGCAATAGCAGATCTGCCGGACAAGATACCGGGCGTAGAAGTGCGGGATTTTATTGAAGAAGAGATAGTGCTCTTTGTGCCTGATAGCTTGATGGACGATTTGTATGGAAGCCGGAAAGACGCTGTAGCAGAGAGAATACAAAAAAACGGCGAGCTGTCATTGCTGGCGGGCTGTCCGTTCTTAATAGGCGATGAGAAAAATACGGTAGGAAGACTGGGACGATTTTTCATTAAACGAGCCAACTTTCATCCTATAGTAAAAGCGCAGTCCAAAAATGTAGAAATGCTTCTCGAACTGTGCGTAAAAGGAGTCGGGGCGTGCTTCTGTCCCGAGGAGCTGGCCAAAGCGATACTGGGGGAAAAGCACCTTGCTGAGTTAAAAATGTTCAGGCTGGGAGAAGAGGCGAAGTATATGATACGATTAGGATGGCAGGCGCAGACATATCAATGGAGCATAATATCAAAATTTATAGAAGTAGTCATGAATTGAATCCGAGGCAGAAATCCATGCCTTGAGTTATGCGGTTGTCGCGAAGATAGCGGTGCAGGCTGTTTAATACATCTCGTTTGTTTAAACTCCAACGAGGCGCCAGAAGCGTGTCTCTGCTGCCGTCTCCTGTCAGACGGTGAATCACAATATCGGGACGCAGCCGAGCTATGCAGCTGCCTACCGCAGAGATGTATTCTTCTTTGCTCAGCGGAGAATAGCTTCCGCTGAGGTACAAATCGGCCATATCGCAGTCAGACAGCACGTGCAGGAGCTGCAGCTTGACTCCCTGTATCGGAAGAGAATTTACAAAATCGACGGTATTAAGTACGTCTGTCAGGTTCTCTCCGGGCAGACCGATTATTATGTGTGCTACCACGGGTATTCCGCGCTGAGAAAGTGCGGCGGCGGATTCGGCGAATACGTCGTTTGAGAAACCCCGACGGACGAGCTCTGCCGTCTCCGGTTTTGAACTTTGCAGTCCAAGCTCCACAAAAAGTCTGGTGCGGCTGCTCAGCTCTTCCAGCAAGTCTAGGACTTCTCCCGGCAGGCAGTCCGCGCGGGTAGCTATTGACAATCCCTCTACGCCGGCGCAGGACAAAGCTTCTTCAAATTTAGCACGAAGCGTTTTTACCGGAGCGTACGTGCTTGTAAAGGCTTGAAAATAGGCGATATAAGCTGTGTTCTGCCATTTTAGAGCGGTCTGAGCTTTACCTCGCTCGATCTGCTCTGTGATTGAGAGAGCGGAGCTTTCTGCGAAATCTCCCGAGCCTCCTGAGCTGCAAAAAAGGCATCCTCTCTCTCCGAGAGTTCCGTCGCGGTTCGGGCAGGTGAAGCCGCCGTCCAGCGAGATTTTTGCCGTCTTTCTCCCGAAGATAGAGCGATAATATTCGTTAAGACTGCGGTATGGCTTGTCGTCCAAGGGGTTCACCTGCTTTCGTAAGAGTCGATATGATTAGGAGTATGGATGCTCTATTTTAAAATTCATTTTCGGGGCATCTTTTGTTTTCTGAGCTTGATTTAGTATCTGTTCCATCAGTTCGTGCTCAGGCACGGGATAATCAAAGGGAATTGCAATCTCAAAATACGCTATTGGTTCGCCCTCGAGCAGGTCAAGCGTGAAGCCGTGAGGCGCAAGCTGAGGATCTACAGAGGCAAGTATAGATGATACAATGCACTTGTAACGCTCTGTTTCGCCGAAGTTGTGAGCTACCGGATCCATGTGGACGAGAAGCTCGCAGTCCAGCTTTTCTTCAATATCCTGAGATATTTCCCCCAGCATATCGTGCAGCTGCCCGACGGGACGCTCGGCGGGAACCTCGGCGTGCAGCGTGACCATGACCTTGCCGACGCCGTAGTTGTGCACTATTATGTCGTGTATGCCGTATACGAGAGGATACTGCATAAATTCGTGCCGGAGGCTGTCTATAAATTCCGAGCTTGGAGGAGCGCCGAGCAGAGGGTTCAAAGTGTCCTTCAATGCGCCTATTCCGGTGAAAATTATAAAAACGCTGACAATTATGCCGAGCCAGCCGTCTATGTTTACACCCGCGAAAAGACTGACGAGCGCGCCTATAAGTACTGCGGAGGTCGCTGCGACGTCAGAGAGGCTGTCTTTGGCTGTGGAGGCTAATGCCGACGAGTTTATTTTTTTGGATATACTGCGGCAGAAGAAAAACATCCAAAGCTTTACTAATGCAGAAAAAATTAGTACGGCGAGCGAGATGAGGCTGAATTGCGTCTGCGTTGGGTTTATTATGCCGTCTATTGAGCTTTTTGCAAGTTCTATGCCGACTACAATAATAACGACAGAAACAGCCATGCCTGCGATGTATTCTATACGACCGTGTCCGAATGGGTGTTCGCGGTCTGCTTTTTTCCCTGCGAGATAGAAACCGAATATGGTGACTAAAGATGATGCAGCGTCAGACAGAGAGTTGACAGCGTCGGCGGTTATGGCTATACTCGCGGTCAGCATACCGACGGATAATTTCAGTGCAAACAGGAGCAGGTTTAGGAATATACCTATTTTACCTGCGACTGTGCCGTAACGCTCCCTCGGAGCATTTTCTCCTATAATTCGACGTAGTATAAACCGGATCATTTAGATTCCTTTCGTTTTACTGTTCAAAATTTTCTATAATATTTGTATGTGAAATATTAAAAAAATATCGACAGTCTGCGCTGCCGATATTCTGAAATTACTGAGTGACTTTGTTGTAGATAACCTCGCCGCTCTCTGTGGAGAAGGTCATTGTTTCGTTGTCAAAGGTGGCGTTCCATTCTCCAAGATCGGTGAGCGATATTGTTATGTTTGATTTATCTGTGGTATACGTGCCGGAGGATATGACCGTTCCGTCGCTTGGCATGACGACCTGTGCGTTGCCGTCCTGCAATACGAGCTGATAATCGCTGTAGCTGGGGTCTGTCCAAGAACCGTCCGGAGAGGCGGACCCGCATGCCGTAAGTACAAACAGGGTCAGTACCGTGAGCACAGTCAGAATAATGACTTTTTTATTCATCTGAAAACTTAACCTCCTTGGGTCAATTACATTTTTTGTAATTTAAAAGACAAAATTCTCATCTTCGTGGTATTATATCATGTTAACAGACAATAATCAACGTAAATTTTTGTTTTGTGATGCAGTTGTCCATGATGAATAATGCTTTATGTATGCAATATGATAAATTCATGAACTTTTGTGATTGCATTGCTTAAAATAACTTTATATGATATACTGACGCATAGAGAGCAGTTTCATATATTATCTTGAAAGGAAGTGAGAAATATGTTGCTTTCTGTTGTTGTTCCTTGTTTTAATGAACAAGAAGCACTTCCGTTGTTTTACAAAGAAATCTGCAATGTGTTTTCCAGATTGAGTTGTAAGTCAGAACTTATATTTGTAGACGACGGCAGCAGCGACGATACATTGAAGGAGCTGAAACGATTAGCCAAACGGGATGACAGAGTAAACTACGTATCTTTTTCGAGAAATTTCGGAAAAGAAGCCGCTATGTACGCAGGCATGAAAAACTCATCCGGAGATTATGTGGCTATAATGGACGTAGATCTTCAGGATCCGCCGGGGATGCTGCGGGAAATGCTGGATAAGCTGGATTCGGATACAGTGGACTGCGTGGCGACTCGAAGAGTAACTCGAAAAGGCGAGCCGCCCATACGAAGCTGGTTTGCCCGCAAGTTTTATAAGTTGATAAACCGCATAAGTGAGGTTGACTTTATGGACGGAGCGAGAGACTACAGAGTGATGAGCAGGCGAATGGTAGATGCTGTGCTCGAGCTGGGAGAATATCCCAGATTCAGCAAAGGATTGTTTCAGTGGGTAGGTTTTGAAACTGTCTGGATGGAATACGAAAATGAAGAACGCGTGGCCGGAGAGACAAAATGGTCGTTTTGGAAGCTCTTTAAATATGCAATAGACGGAATAGTAGCTTTTTCTACGACTCCTCTGCGAATAGCTTCTGTGATTGGCGCGTTTGCATCGTGTTTTTCAATAATATATCTTCTGTATTTGTTTTTCCGTACGATATTTACCGGCTCTGATGTTCCGGGCTATCCGTCGCTGATGGTTACTCTTTTGCTGATAGGCGGACTTATACTCTTGGCCTTGGGCATACTCGGCGAATATATAGCCAGAACATATATGCAGGTAAAACGCAGACCGCTGTATGTCGAAAGAGAAAACACAAAACAGAATACTAAAGGATAATAGGTTAGGATTATGATTAAGGGGAAGAAACTGCGCACTTTGCTGCTCTATACGCTGATTTTTGCCGCCGCTGCATTGGGGATGGCGATGTGGGTCGTCTTATCCGGCAAAAGCACAATATGGAGCGCAGACGGAATTCAACAGCACTATCCTGCGCTTATATATTATTCAGAATGGCTGAAAAACGGCATGAATCTTTGGGATTTCAGCATCGGGTTCGGCAGCGATGTGCTGACGTCGCTGAATTATTATTGCATAGGCGATCCGCTTGCGCTGATCTGTGCGTTTTTCAATGCGGACAACATGCACATATGCTACACGCTATTGATTGTGCTGAGGCTGTATTTATCCGGCTTGGCGTTTTTGGGCGTATGCTCGAGATTCAAGCTGGAAAGCGTACCGTCTATAGCGGGGGCGTTGATGTATTCTCTCTGCTGCTATGGCGTTTATGTCTCTATGAGACATCCTTTCTTTGTAAACGCGATGATATATCTGCCTCTGATTATATGGGGTATGGAAAAGCTGCTGCACAGAGAGAACGCCGCGCTTTTTGTATTTGCTGTAGCGATTACGGCGGTGAGCAATTTTACCTTCCTCACCGTAATAACTTTTTCTGCCGTTTTTTATGCAGTGATTCGTTATCTGTCGCTGAAGGATAAGCTGACAGAGACTCTGCCTCATGCGGCGCTGCGCTGCGCAGGCTGGTATCTGCTCGGGCTTGCTATAGCCGCGGTCATATTTCTCCCCGCTCTGTTGGGATACCTTGGCTCAGGCAGAACAACGGAATCGCAGAGCAAATCACTTTTATTTTATGATTTTTCTTTCTATGGCAAGGCGCTGGCTTCGATATTCTCGAGCAAAGGCGCCGCAGGCTACACGTGGATGGGATTTGCGGCGATAGCGCTTCCGGCGAGTGTAATATTCCTGAGGAGACCGTACAAGTGCGTATTGAAAATCGGAT
>OLOK01002809.1_pt1 | contig 11584 bp, 6 predicted proteins | sample 1672591 | NCBI WGS metagenome assembly OLOK01 (sample SAMEA3136703, study PRJEB25190) | human gut metagenome | biome: human gut; feature: human-associated habitat; material: faeces | place: Austria | collected 2013 | reverse complement strand
CTGCGTAAACTGCACCGTGATATGGGCTCCAGCTTGACAGATATGGATCAAATCCGTAACTCATCATACTTACAGTATCGCAGTCTCCTGTTAATACCGGAAGTTTTGCCACCATTGCCTGCGTCTCTGTCTTCTGATATTTTCCACCATGCGGCATGAATACAGAAGCTGCTCCGATCGATCCGTCGAACATCTCTACCAGACCTTTCTGTGAGCATACATTCAAGTCTTTTAACATGCCAAGCCATTTTTCTCTTACATCTTTCACATCTTCTCTTACAAGGATACTGTCTTTTCTGTTCGGAATGTCAACTGCTACCGTTGTCTCCTGGTGTGCTCCGTTGGTGTCAAGGAATGCACGTGAAAGATTTACAATCTCTTTTCCTCTCCATGAAAGTACCAGTCTTGGATCTTCTGTTACAACTGCTACTTTTGTTGCCTCCAGGTTCTCTTCGGATGCATATTTCATGAATTCATCTACATCTTTTGGATCTACAACAACTGCCATACGTTCCTGTGATTCAGAGATTGCGATCTCTGTTCCGTCAAGGCCGGCATATTTCTTAGGTACTTTATCAAGGTCGATCTGAAGTCCGTCTGCAAGTTCTCCGATAGCAACAGATACTCCGCCTGCTCCGAAATCGTTACATTTTTTGATCAGCTTGCTGACTTCTTCTCTTCTGAATAATCTCTGGATCTTTCTTTCTGTCGGTGCATTACCTTTCTGTACTTCTGCTCCACAGGTCTCGATAGACTCTTCTGTATGTACTTTGGAAGATCCGGTTGCTCCACCGCATCCGTCACGTCCGGTACGTCCGCCAAGAAGAATGATGATATCTCCAGGATCCGATGTCTCTCTGATAACCGCACGTCTCGGTGCTGCTCCAAGCACTGCTCCGATCTCCATACGTTTTGCAACATAATTCGGATGATAGATTTCTTTTACCGCTCCGGTTGCCAGGCCGATCTGGTTACCATATGAACTATATCCATGGGCTGCTTCTCTGACCAGTTTCTTCTGTGGAAGCTTTCCTTTTAATGTATCCTTTACAGATACGGTAGGATCAGCGGCTCCTGTCACGCGCATTGCCTGATATACATAAGTACGTCCTGACAATGGGTCACGGATAGCTCCTCCAAGGCAGGTAGCAGCACCACCGAATGGCTCGATCTCTGTCGGATGGTTATGTGTCTCGTTCTTAAAGTTTACAAGCCACTCTTCTTCCACTCCGTCTACCTCGATCGGAACAACGATACTGCATGCATTGATCTCATCAGACTCTTCCTGATCCTGTAACTTTCCTTCACGTTTTAATTTTCTCATTGCCATCAGTGCAAGATCCATCAGGCAGACAAACTTATCTTCTCTTCCTTTGAAAATCTCACTGTGGTCAGCGATATACTGTTTATAAGTTGCTTCCATCGGCTCTCTGTAATCACCATCGCCGAACGAAACATCTGTAAGTTCTGTCGAGAATGTTGTATGACGGCAGTGATCTGACCAGTAGGTATCCAGAACACGGATCTCTGTCATAGAAGGATCTCTGTCTTCTTCTGACGCAAAATAATTCTGGATATGCTGGAAATCCTTAAATGTCATGGCAAGTCCGAGAGAATCATATAATTCTTTCAGTTTGCTTTCTTCCATATCTTTAAATCCGTCAAAGATCTTTACATCTGCCGGCTCATCAAATACAGTAACCAGTGTCTCCGGTTTTTCTTCCTGTGCTTCTCTGGAATCTACAGGGTTAATACAATGCTCTTTGATTGCTTCGAATTCTTCATCCGAAACAGTTCCGTTTCCACCATGGATCACGTAAGTAGTCGCAGTACGGATTACCGGCTGCTCGTCTTCTTTGATAAACTGAATACACTGCACAGCGGAATCTGCTCTTTGATCAAACTGTCCCGGAAGAAATTCTACGGAAAAGATCTTGCTTCCTTCTTCTGCCTGAAATTCTTCTTTATATAATGTATCTACAGGTGGTTCAGAAAAGATGCCGTTACATGCTTTCTCAAATGTCTCATCCGATACGTTTTCCACATCGTAACGGATCAGTACACGGACGCTGTCTACGTCTTTGATTCCAAGATAGCTTCGGATCTCGGTCTTAAGTTCCTTTGCCTGTACATCAAATCCTGATTTTTTCTCCACGTACACTCTTTTTACATTGCTCATAAGTAATCCTCCACAAATGAATTTTTACACATTTTCTATTGTTAGTATAACACAACAATCATTATTTAATACAATTAATATATCTAAACACTTTTATAACTTATACTTATCAATCGTCTTTTTTCTCTTCCTTTTTATAATTTCTTTTTCCCCAAAACAATACAATCCATATCAGAACCAGCACTGCAACAAACACTTTACTGATGCGGATCACCATATCCAAAAAGAATCCTTCCGGAAGCATCCGTATCATATAATCAGTCTCCGGGTCGAATACCCACAGATTATTGGTAAAAAACAGCTTATGAAAAATCGTAAAACACGTTGTAAAATCTACACGGAATGCAATCCCCAGCAGTACGCCTATGACCAGCCAGGCACTCAGTGCGATCGAATATGTTCTGAAATACAGTCTCTTCCAGTCTTCTTCCCGTTTTCTCAGTACCGCCAGTATAACTGCTGCCACAGCCAGACAGATTACTCCGACTTTCATTCCTCCCAGGAACAGATTCCTGACATCACGCATATGCAGCCGGTCTCTTTCATTAAAGAAATCCTGCTCTCTTCCTTCCACTGTCGTCACAACCGACAGCTTCTCCTCTTTCCCGATCAGATAATTCATCATATGTTCTGTCACATACATGACATGGTCTATGCTCATATCCAGATCTTCCGTCACTTCATAGCGTTGATATTCTTTTTTATAAAACCTGTAATTACTGTCTCCATATCCGGCCAGCCATATACTAAATATCAGTGCTGCCATCACTGCACACATCATGGCCGTAACAGATATGATCGTTGTTAGCTTCTTCAAGTCTTTTTCCCCCTGCTTTTCATTATTATAACACTTCTATTTATAAATACGGTTGTAATTTTCTTTCATTTCACTTATAATACAGTTAAGATTCATTAGGAGGACTTATCATGGATATTAACTATGAATTATATAAAGTATTTTACTATGTAGCTTCCACCTTAAGCTTTTCGGAAGCCTCCAAGCAATTGTTCATCTCACAGTCGGCTGTCAGCCAGTCCATCAAGGCACTGGAGAAGAAGCTGGATCAGACCTTATTCATCCGGAGTACCAAGAAAGTCCGTCTTACTACCGAAGGCGAGATCCTTCTGCGCCACATCGAACCGGCGATCAGCCTGATCAAGCGCGGCGAAAGCCAGCTCCTCGATGTCGGCGCACGCGGAGGACAGCTTCATATCGGAGCCAGTGACACGATCTGCCGGTATTTTCTGGTACCTTATCTGGAACGTTTCCACCGGGAATTTCCCGGAGCGCATATCAAAGTTACCAATGCGACATCCATTCGCTGTGTAGAACTCCTTGAGACCGGACAGGTGGATCTGATCGTTGTCAATTCACCGAATGCTTATCTCGGGAATGTTCCGAATGTAAAAAAAATCAAAGATTTTCAGGATGTATTTATCGCAGACAAGGCATTTGAGGAATTAAAAGGAAAGAAGCTCTCTTTCAAAGAACTTCTGAACTATCCGATCCTTATGCTGGACAGAAAAAGTACAACCAGTGAATATCTGCACAATCTGTTTCTTCAGAACCAGCTGGATCTGGTTCCGGAGATTGAACTCAGCAGTAATGATCTTCTCCTTGCCCGCATCGGACTTGGAATTGCATTTATTCCGGATTTCTGCCTTTCCCAGACCTCCGATTCGGATTCGCTTTTCATTGTCGAGACAAAAGAAGTACTTCCGGAAAGGGAGCTTGTCATCGCATATAACGAGAAAGTCCCGATATCCAAAGCTGCGCAGGAATTTTTATCTTATTTTTAATACATCTTTCGGATGCATGATGGAAAATACCATAGGAGCATATGTTCCTCATGGTATTTTTCTTTTTAATGCTGCTTATTTCATATCTGTCTGTTCTTCCGCCTTCCAGAATTTTGCAATCTTTTCTTCAATATTTTCACTGTTACAGATCTGGAAATCATTCCACTCCCTCGGGAACACCTCCTGGCACTGTCTGTCCATAAACCGGTCATCCAACAGTGTGATCACACCTCTGTCCTGATCGGTCCGGATAACTCTTCCCGCGGACTGCAACACCTTATTCATGCCCGGATACAGGTAAGCATAATCGAATCCGTTCAGATTCTTCCGGTCGAAATAATACTTTAAAAGTTCCCGTTCCAGGCACACTTGCGGAAGTCCTGTCCCGATGATCATTGTCCCGATCAGTTTATCTTCCGTCAGATCAATTCCTTCTGAAAAGACACCACCCATCACACAGAAACCGATCAGGCTGTGTGCTCTTTCCTGTTCGAATTTTTTCAGGAATTCTTCCCGTTCCTGCTCCGTCATATATTGGGACTGTACTACAACTTCAATCTGTTCCTGTGGCAATTCCATGAATACTTCCCAGACTTTTTCCAGGAATCGATAAGACGGGAAAAAAGCAATATAATTCCCTGTTCTTCCTTTTATCACATGCATCACGTATTCTGCATATTTCCGGTACATCTCCGGTCCTCGCCTGGTATACTTCGTGCTGACATCATTTCCCAGAAGCAATAATCTTTTGTCTGGTTCAAATGGAGATTCCGCATAGATTGCATAGTCTTCCTTTGTTGTAGATAACAGTTTTTTATAATAATTGATCGGAAGAAATGTTGCCGAAAATAATATCGTACTATTTGCTTTCCCCATATATTCCTGCAGACATCCTGCCGGATTGACACAAAACAGATGCAGGTAAAACTTTCCTTCTTCACTAAGTTCTGAATAGATCAGATAATTTTCATCCTGCCGATCATGAATATATATGAAATTACGGATACCAAAGTAAAACTCCAGCACCTCTTTCCGTATCGCTTCATCTTTACAGTCTTCTATAAACTCTTCCAGCTTCGTCATCAAAGACAGAAGCTTAATATACACATGTGACACACTGTTCAGTATCTGGCAGCCGTCACATTCTCTTTTCAATTCCAGAAGCTGCTTATTGCAGCTCTCCAACGCCGAGACAAGTTTCGGTTCCCCGTATTTTACCAGCTTTTTGATTTTCAGAAAATCTTCCTTGCAAATACTGGTGCTGTACATTGTCCTGCCGCGTTCTACCAGATTGTGTGCCTCATCGATCAGGAACAGGTATTCTCCTTTGACGCCGTCTCCGAAAAAGCGTTTCAGATGTGCATTTGGATCAAAAACATAATTATAATCACATATAACTGCGTCTACCCACTGTGATACATCCAGTGCCATTTCAAATGGACATACATTCCATTTTCTTGCCTGTTCTTCCAATACTTCCCGGCTCATCTCGTCTGTCGATGTGAGCAGTTCATAAACGGCATCATTTACACGGTCAAAATGCCCTTTTGCATATGGACACACATCCGGATTACAGATGGTTTCTTCACAGAAACAGATTTTTTCTTTTGCCGTCAATGTGATGACCTTCATCTTCAGATCCTGTTCTCTCAGAATCGCGAATGCCTGACTTGCCACCGTTCTGGTAATCGTCCTGGCCGTCAGATAAAAAATCTTTTCTCCCAGTTCTTCCCCGACAGCTTTCACCGCCGGAAATACGGCCGCCATCGTCTTGCCGACTCCGGTAGGTGCCTGGATGAATAATTTCTTTTTTCTTAAAATGCTCCGATATACAGACTCAACCAGTTTCTTCTGTCCATCTCTGTATTCGAATGGAAATTCTACGGTTTTAATGGAAGCATTTCTCTTTGCTCTCCATGTCATCTGGTATCTTGCCCATTTTTCATATTCAGATACCAGCTTTTCGAACCATTTTTTAAGTTCTGCCCGGGTATATGTCTCCCGGAATCTACGGATCTCTTCGGTATCCAGATTACAATACGTCATCTGCACTCCAATCTCTTCCAGATTATTTTGTTCTGCATAAATATATGCATAGCATTTTGCCTGTGCCAGATGCAAAGGCTGTGGCTCTTCCAGACGTTTCAAATCTTTAAATACACCTTTGATCTCGTCGACCACCACACGCTTCGGAAGTTCTATGATTCCGTCCGCTCTTCCTTCTACACTCAGGATAAATCCATCACACGGGATCTGATATCTTAACGGAACTTCTGCACGGTACTCTGCCCCCTGCTGTCTCTGGATTTTCCGGTGTATGCGGCTGCCTTGCTGCATGGCATCCTTATCTGCCCCTCCGGTCCGGTTGTCAATGTCTCCATGTCTTAATATAAATTCCACCAGATTCCGCACCGAAATACGGATATACGGCTGTTCCAGATTCATGATCTGCTTTCCCCCAATCGTTCTTCATACATCGATCGAATCGCTCCCGTCATCCCTGCGATCACATCGATCACAGTCATGATATCTCCGCTCCGATTCTTCTGGTAAGCGTGGTAGCTTCCCTGGATACAATAGCTGAGCATCACATTCATTGCTGTATCTTCTTTTAATTCCGGGTATTTTTCAAAGATCATCTGCTTGATGCTCCGCTCGATACTATCCGCAAAATGATTCGCCTGACTGCCGGAAAATAAAATCGCCGTCAGGGAATTCTGCGATACATAAGCCATCAGAAGTTCCCGTGCAAACTCTGCCGGATGCTCCAGCAGATATTCCGGATGCTGGATACTGTTCGCAATCGACTGTACTACTTCTTCTTCCATCGCATCTGACAAATCGTAGATATCTTTATAATGCGCATAAAAGGTAGACTTATTGATTCTTGCGCTTTCACATAGTTCTTTTACTGTTATCTTTTCCAAAGGTTTCCTGGAACGCAGTTCGATAAATGCGTTCTTGATTCCCCGCTCTGTTTTCTCAATTCTAAGATCCATCTTACCTCCCATTTCCCAACACTTTCTCATATTCGTCGGTTATCCATCCTTTCGTCGGTTTTGTTGGTGGATACCTCCTCGCATTTTTCTTATAATATGATTATAAATCAAAAAAGCAACTACTGTCCATTATCTTTTCGACAGTTGATCTTTTACGTTGCATTTTCACGGAGGTTAATATGGATTTTTACGGATTTTACACAGGAAAAATATTCGACGCTTATGAATTTCTCGGCGCACACCCGGACAAAGACGGAACCACATTCCGTACCTTTGCACCTGCCGCATCACGCATTACAGTCATTGGGGAATTTAACGACTGGCAGGAATGGGAACTGAACAAAACTTATGACGGCAATTTTTGGGAATGCTATGCCAAAGGTGCAAAGCCGGGCATGATGTACAAGTACCGCATTTACAGACAGGACGGAAGCTGCGTGGAGCACTGCGATCCTTATGGCTTCGGCATGGAACTACGCCCGGCCTTTGCTTCCATCATCCGCGATCTGTCCCACTATAAATTCAAAGACAGCAAATGGATGCAGAAGCGTTCGGTATGCAAAGACAAGCCGCTGAACATCTATGAACTGCATTTCGGATCATTTAAAAAGCCTTCTGAAAAAGCAGACGACTGGTATACTTATGTGGAAATGATCGATATCCTGATTCCTTATCTGAAAAAAAATGATTACAATTATATTGAGATTATGCCGCTCAGCGAACATCCATGTGATGAATCCTGGGGATATCAGAACACTGGATTCTTCAGTCCGACCGCCCGCTACGGAACTGCCGAAGAACTGATGAAATTCATCGATGCCTGCCATAAGAATGACATCGGTGTCATCATGGATTTTGTACCGGTACATTTTGCCGTTGATCACTATGCACTGTCCGACTATGACGGAACTGCACTCTATGAATATCCACACCAGGATGTCGGTGTCAGCGAATGGGGCAGCTGTAACTTTATGCACTCCAGAGGCGAAGTCCGAAGCTTCCTTCAGTCTGCTGCGAACTACTGGTTAAGCGTATATCATGTGGACGGAATCCGTATGGATGCAATCAGCCGTATCATTTACTGGCAGGGTGAACCGGCAAGAGGTGTCAACAATAATGCAGTAGACTTTATTCGTGAAATGAACCGCGGATTAAAAACACTGCACCCGACAGTTATGCTCTCTGCCGAGGATTCTACTTCTTTCGAAGGCGTAACAAAACCTGCTGATCAGGGCGGACTTGGATTCGATTACAAATGGGATATGGGCTGGATGAACGATACACTCGACTACTTCCGCACAGCACCGGAGTACAGAAGCCGTGATTATCATAAGCTTACTTTCTCTATGATGTATTATTATAACGACGATTTCCTTCTTCCTCTTTCACATGACGAAGTTGTTCACGGAAAAGCAACGATCGCACAAAAAATGTATGGTGAGTACGAAGAAAAATTTCCACAGGCGCGTGCGTTCTATATGTATATGTACGCACATCCGGGAAAAAAATTGAACTTCATGGGTAACGAGATCGGCCAGCTCCGCGAATGGGATGAAAAGCGTGAGCAGGACTGGGATATCCTGAAGTATCCGATACACGATACTTTCCACCACTTCATGCAGGAACTGAATCATCTGTATCTGACAACTCCTGCTCTTTCTGCCAAAGATTATGAGAATGCAGGATTTCAGTGGCTGGACTGCCATCAGGAAGAGCGCTGTATCTATGCGTTTGAAAGAACAGATGGAAAAGATCGTATCGTTGCTGTCTTTAATTTCTCGGATGAGGATCAGAAAGGCTATGAGCTTCCAATAACGGATACAAAGGAACTGGAAGTGATTCTGGCTAGTGATGATGTAACATTTGGAGGAAGTAAGAAGTATACGAAGAAGAAAGTGAAGGTTACGGACGGGAAGGCTGTGCTGGATCTTTCGGCGTATTCAGCAGTGTATTTTGGGATTTAATTTATTAACTAGGGAAGCGCCTCTCAGTCCTTGAAGGAAACAATAGATAAGGCTTCTTGTTCAGGTTCCATACCATAAGAAACACTAAGAGAGTCAGAATCACCTAAAAGCAAAGGAACTACGCTCAAACTCGGCGTTCGCCTCAAACACGTTCGCTTCGTTCCTTTAACGGTGCTTCTGACTCTCTAATTGTTTCTAACGGCATTCCACATTCACAATAATCCTTATCTATTGTTTCCTTCAAGTCGTGACTGGCAGCGGATTGTTAATAACTTAAATACCAAATTTCTGGATTTCCTTATTCACCCGGTTTCTCAACATGATCAAATACATATCCGACTTCGGATACCGCTTAAATGTCAATGGCTCCGCCAATTCACCTTCGATAAGTTCCATCACATGTTCCCTGCTGGTCAGGGATTCCAAAAGTTCCAGTGCCCGCAGATCTGTCAGTGCTTCATAATGAACCATCATCCGGATAGATTCTTCCGGATTTCTGTCCGCACCCGGATATACCAAGAATGGATCCCCCGAAGGGAACGCATTTCCTGCGTCTGTCACTTCATATGGATTGATATGTTCTATCGAGAACTGACTGTTATAGAAATTATATCCCCAGTGAAGAATTCCGATAATCTTATATTTATAAAGCTGGACTCCATATATTCTGTTTCTTGCGGACGGCATAGACATGAAGCGGTTGCTCACTTCATAAAACTGACCGGTACAATAATAAGTCCACATATCTGTCAGCCCATGTTCCAAAAATTCTTCGATTTCATTGTTTCCCGGAATTGGCTTATCAATTAGCCCATGACGGTAGAATTCATAACTTGACAATGCGTCAAATGTATGGAATCCATCCAGCATATTTCCCAGAGATTCTTTTGCCACACGGTAGCTTTCCAGATGCTCTTCTCTCGGTTCATCCGAAATATGGAAATATGTAACCTGATCAATGTTCCATTCCTTTAATTTTTCAATTAATTGTGGAAGGAAAGCCTTCAGGAATCTGGTATATTCACCAACTGCCTGGGTATGCCATCCAAAGATCTTTTCTTCTTTTCCGTCTACTTCTGCCACAACTTTCGGTGCATACTTTGCTCCCCATTGAGAGAAAAGATGTGACATTTCATAATACTCTATTCCGCATTTCTTACAAAGATCGATCCATCTCTTCAGTTCCGAAAATTCAAAACGGTATTCTCCTTTTACCACCTCAACTTTTATCAGCTGAGTCGTTGTACGTTCCAATCCGACAGCCGTATCAAGCGGAGATGTAAAAAGCGGAGTCAGCATCATATTACAGCCGCGCTTTACATATTCCTTGAAATAATTCTCCAGTATTTTCCAATGTTCCTCAGAGAATACATCTACATGATAATAATCGGCAAGGCAGTCTGCATGCATCCATTCTGTGTGCATAATCTTCTGCTTCGGAAGTTCCACTCCAATCACCGTTACTCTCTGCTTTGCGGACGCTACAACGTCTCCTTCTTTTTTCAATCGAAGCTCTATTTCATAATTTCCCGGTGCAATATCTTTCGTCACTTCAATATCAATCCAGAGGCTTCTCCATTGATTCGAGCACACGATTACTTTTCCATCTTTCACGTCCCGCAAAAGATCTGGATACAATCCAGGCTCTGTCCGCAGATAATTATCATCTACAATTCCATTCGTCGCTCTTCCTACCGGAACCTGCTCCACCGTTCTGACTCTGATATAGTCTTTCAGTGGTGATACTACTTCCACATCCAGTCTCTCCCGCATAAAAAAGTCTCCGGTATATGCTGCCTGAAAAGATACTGTTTCACCCCAAAGAGCACTCAACGTCTGACATTCCATCTGGTATACCGGTTCTTCATCCTGAAATACCTTTGCCAAAGAGCTTAAAAGCTTCATTTTGTATGTTATTTTCTTCTGTTCAAACATAACCTTCCTCCCCTTATTACTTTATACCACTCATTGTCATTCCTTTTACAAATTGCTTCTGGAAGATAACAAATATAATGATCATCGGCATCATCATCATAGATGCGGCCGCCATCGTTGCCGACATATCTGCCACTCTCTGCGTATCAAAAATTACCAATCCTAACGGCAGCGTCATTTTTTCCATATCATTTAGCATCAATAACGGATTCAGATAGTCGTTCCAGTTCATCATTGCTGTGAATATTCCGATTGAACCAATGGCTGGTTTTATATTCGGAAGTATTACACTCCAATAGATTCTGAACGGTCCGGCACCATCTATCTTAGCCGCTTCACACAGACTGTCAGGTACATCAGCAATAAATTGCCTTGCCATGTAGATTGAAAATGCACTGATCAGTCCCGGCACAATCAATGCTCCAATCGTGTTAAATAAATGCATTTCCTGAATCATCAGATAACGCGGAATCATGGTTACCTGTGGCGGCACCATCATCGTTGCCAGAAGCAATACAAACAATACCTTTTTCCCTTTGAATTCATATTTTGCAAAAACATACCCGATCAATGTACTGGTAATGATCACCGCCGCCGTAACAACAATCACCACCAGAATACTGTTGATAAACCACTGGGCAATCGGTGCTTTTTCAAATGCTGTCCGGTATCCTTCTATCGTCCACTTTTCCGGAAAGAATTTTGTC
>OLOK01002804.1_pt1 | contig 11608 bp, 9 predicted proteins | sample 1672591 | NCBI WGS metagenome assembly OLOK01 (sample SAMEA3136703, study PRJEB25190) | human gut metagenome | biome: human gut; feature: human-associated habitat; material: faeces | place: Austria | collected 2013 | reverse complement strand
ACATGAATGGCAAACTTATTGTGAAAGACGGAAAAGTCGATATGACAAATCTGTCAATGAACACCATGGGAGGAAGTGTCGTTATGAACGGATACTATTCGACCGCCGATCCGAAGAAGCCGGAAATGAACGCAGGATTCCGTATGGAAAATATCGGTTTTGCACAGGCTTACAAAGAACTGGATATGGTGCAGCAAATGGCTCCTATCTTTGAAAACCTGAAAGGCAACTTTTCGGGTAATATGCATATCCGGACTTTACTCGACAACCAGATGAGCCCTGTCATGGATACGATGCAAGGAAGCGGAAGCCTTTCGACCCAAGATCTTAGCCTCAGCGGCGTAAAAGTAATCGACCAGATAGCCGAAGCCGTAAAGAAGCCTGAACTCAAAGAGATGAAGGTGAAAGATATGGCACTGGATTTCACCATCAAAGACGGAAGAGTATCTACCAAGCCGTTCGATATCAAACTGGGTGACTATGTCATGAATCTTTCCGGAAGCACAGGACTCGACCAAACCATCGACTATTCGGGAAAGATCAAATTACCGGCATCGGCAGGTGATATCGCCAAACTGACTACCCTCGACCTGAAAATAGGAGGTACTTTCTCCTCACCCAAAGTATCACTGGATACGAAAAGCATGACCAATCAGGCAGTAGAAGCAGTGACAGACAAGGCAATCAGCGAAATAGGGAAAAAACTCGGGCTGGATTCGGCTACAACGGCCAACAAAGACTCCGTGAAGGAGAAAGTAAAAGAGAAAGCCGTAGAAAAGGCACTCGATTTTCTTAAAAAGAAAATAAAATAACGTGAATCAGGAGTGAGAGAAGTGATTCGCATAAATAACAGACATCTGTGATCGGTTTCCCGGATAAAATCAGTTCTTTGGCGAGCAGCAGACGCTTGGTGGAGAGATAACTGCCGATGCTGTAGCCGGTCTGTTCCTTAAATGTGTGCATGAGGTAGTAGCGGCTTAAGTAAAACCGGGAGGAGAGATCATCAATATAGATAGACTCTGTTAAGTGTTCGTTCAGATAATTTAAAATGGACAGTATTTTTTCGCTCGAAGCAGAAGTCTCGATAAATTCTATTTTATTGTGTCCGGCGGCGCGGTTTAACTGGATCAGAAACTCTAAAAATAAAAGTTTATGATGCAGTTCATGTGCAAAATCAGAATCCGAGAGGGAGGCATCCAGATCTTTGGTAACGGCACCTAATCTGCTGTTTCCGAAGGAGTGAACGCGCAGTACATGGGACTTTTCTTCATAAGCTTTCTGGAAACACAGACTGAGATCGCTGTCCGAATCCCGATATGCGGTCAGAAAATCCGGCGAAACGTAAATAATAATGCGGTCATACACAGCGTCAGAATGTATGACCGGTTTGTGTACCTCTCCGGCATGGACTAAGACGATGTCATTTTTTTTCAGGTCATAAGAGCGTCCTTCGATACAGTAAGTCACATCTCCGTTTAAGAGGATGAGAATTTTGTGAAAATCGTGATAGTGGTAGTGAAAGGAGCGCATTTCCTCGTCTTTTAAATGAAACATTTTAAAATCTGTTGTCAGATAGCCGACTTTTTTATATTCTGGCATAATAAGTATCCTTTCCGTTTGTAAAATATCCTGTTTTGATTTCAGACAGGTTTTTCGCAGGGATAAGTAAGCCTGCATCGCAAATAATAGATTTATTATAAAGAAAAAAAGCACAATTTGCAATATAGACAACACAGAAGTTGTATATGTTTTAAATTGTGTTTTGTATAATTAGCTTATATATGGAAGGCAGACAGATTTTCTGAGGCTTTACATAGGCAGTTTCAAAACAGGAAAAGATAAAGACAGAAGAACATGATAAGCAGAAAGGTGGATTTATTTTATGAAGAATTTCAGCAATTATACAGATTATGACAAAAAAGATAATTTACATTTTGAATCCAAAGCGGTACATGGGGCGCTCGGAACAGAACCGTTGACCGGAGCAGTCAGCATGCCGATTTTCCAGGCAGTGACTTACAGACATCCGGCACTTGGAGAGTCCACAGGCTTTGCGTACAGCCGTCTGGAGAACCCTACCAGACAGGAGTTAGAGCGTACCATGGCAATCCTTGAGGGTGGAATCAAGGCATTTGCATTTTCCAGCGGACAGGCTGCAAATATGGCTGTATTTTCTCTGCTGAATCCGGGAGACCATGTTCTTCTTTCTGATGATATTTATGGCGGAACCTTCCGTATTATCGGTGACGTGTTCGGAAAATACGGCATTGAGCACACTTACGTGGAGATGGATGATCTTGACGCAGTGAAGGCAGCAATCAAGCCAAATACAAAAATGTTTTTCGTTGAGACACCGACCAACCCGATGATGAAAGTGGCAGATATTCAGGCTTTATCTGAGATTGCAAAAAGCGTTGGGGCACTTATGGTGGTTGATAACACATTTTTAACACCATATTTCCAGAATCCATTAAAACTGGGAGCTGACATTGTAACACACAGCTCCACAAAATATCTTGGCGGACATAACGACACACTTTCCGGAATCGTTGTGGTGAAAGACAATGAGGAGATCGCAGAGAAGATCCATGTGCATATCAAGTCTCATGGAAGCCAGTTAGCACCGATGGACTGCTGGTTGTTACTCCGCGGAATCAAGACACTTCCGGTTCGTATGGACAGACATAACGAGAATGCAAAAAAAGTGGCGGAGTGGTTAAGAACCCAGCCAAAAGTAAAAAAAGTTTACTATGTTGGATTTGAGGATCACAAAGATTATGCGACAACCATCAAACAGACGAGAGGCTTTGGAGGTATGATCTCCTTTACCGTGGATTCTTTTGAGACCGTTCAGAAAATCCTTCGAAACGTGGATATGATCATGTTTGCAGAGAGTCTCGGCGGAACAGAGACACTGATCACTTATCCGACCACACAGACACACGAGGATACACCGAAGGATGTCAAGGAAAAATTAGGCATTACAGACCGCTTCCTGCGTATGTCTGTCGGTATTGAAAATGTGGAAGATATCATTGCCGACCTTGACCGTGCAATGAATTCATAAAAGAAATGGATAGGGACTGTCAGAAGATGGCAGTCCCTGGATTTGTCTCTAGGATATAGGTAAAAAGACACAGAAAGAGGGAAAACTATGAAATTTACAAAAATGCAGGCGTTTGGAAACGATTATGTATATATAGATGCAATTCATCAGGAACTTAAAAATCTGCCGGAACTTGCAAGATTCGTAAGTGACAGGCATTTTGCGATCGGTTCTGACGGAATGGTTTTGATCTGCCCGTCAGACAAGGGGGATTTCCGTATGCGTATGTTTAACCCGGACGGAACGGAAGGCGAGATGTGCGGAAATGCACTGCGCAGTGTCGGAAAATACGTGTACGACCACAGACTGACCGATAAGACAGAGCTTGTGATCGAGACTCTGGGCGGCATGCAGCATCTGACACTGACAGTGACAGATGGTTATGTATCCAATATCCGGGCAGACATCGGGGAACCGAGACTTTCCACAAAAGTGATCCCAATCAACACAGAAATGGATACATTTATCGACCAGCCGGTACAGGTGCTTGACCGTACCTTCCACATTACCGCAGTTTCCTGGGGGAACCCGCACTGTGCAATGTTTGTGAATTCTGTGGCAGATCTTGATGTGGAGAAATATGGAAAAGAGATCGAGCATATGACATCCATTTTCCCGAATAAAACAAATGTAACATTCACGGAGTTTGTGAGCAGGGATTATTTAAAGATTCGCGAGTGGGAGCGTGGAACCGGTGAGACGATTGGCTGCGGAACCGGCTGTGCAACTGCGGTAGTGACTGCAATTCTGACTGGAAAATGTGATCGCAAGGTGACCGTGGAACAGATTGGCGGACCACTTCTGATCGAGTGGGATGAGAAAACGAACCATCTTTTTATGACAGGTCCATCCCATACCGTATTTGAGGCTGAGATCGATGCATCCCATATTTTAAAATAAGATGATCACGGAAACCTGTATGCGAAAAGAATAATTGTTTTACGAGTATTTTTATAGCCAGATCAGAAAATAAGAAAAACGATACGTTGAAAGAAAAAAGGAAACGATAAAATGAAATTAAGTAAGATTTGTGAGGAAATTGAATACACACTTCTTCAGGGAAGCCTTGAAACAGAAGTGCGTGATATTATTTATGATTCCAGAAAGATTGCACCGGAAACGATGTTTGTCTGCATGGTAGGGGCAGTGACAGACGGTCATAAATATATCCCGGATGCGGTCGAAAAAGAAGCTTCCGTGATCGTGCTGGAGAAGGAAGAGGAGGCAGCGCAGATTCCAGAAAACATCACTGTGTTAAAAGTGGAGTCCGCTCGTCAGGCACTTGCGCTGATGTCCGCTGCATTGTTTGACCATCCGGCAAGAAAGCTTGTCACCATCGGACTGACCGGAACGAAAGGAAAGACGACCACCACTTATATGATCAAAAAAGTACTTGAGATGGCAGGAAAGAAAGTCGGACTGATTGGAACCATCGGTGCTATGATCGGAGAGGAGCATCTGCCATCAAAGAATACAACACCGGAATCCTACGAATTACACCGCATGTTTGCTGCCATGGTGGAAGCTGGCTGTGAATATGTGGTCATGGAAGTTTCTTCCCAGGGGTTAAAATTAGACCGTACAGCCGGTATTTTATTTGATTATGGTATTTTTACAAATCTTTCACCGGATCATATCGGACCGGCGGAGCATGCTTCATTTGAGGAATATATGGAGTGCAAGAGTCTTCTTTTCCGCCAGTGCAGGATTGGAATTGTCAACGCAGATGATGAACATGTGGACGGTATCTTAAAAGGACATACATGCGAAGTGAAAACGTTTTCGGCAGAAAGAGAAGCAGATCTCATGGCATCTGATATTGGATTTATCAATGAGGATGGAAAGCTTGGAATGCATTTTAAAGTGAGTGGCTGCATGGACTGTCAGGCGAAAGTTCATATTCCGGGAAGATTTTCGGTATACAATTCCATGGTGACCATGTTAGTGTGTCATCTGGCTGGAATTTCGGACGAGGCAATTTTAGAGGGACTTTCCAAAGTGCAGGTAAAAGGAAGAGTGGAAATGCTTCCGGTATCCAAAGATTATACGCTGATCATTGACTATGCACATAATGAAGTGAGCACAAGAAGCCTTCTCACGACATTGATGGAATATCACCCAAAGCGTCTGATCTGTGTGTACGGCGGCGGCGGCAACCGCTCTAAACTCCGCAGATATGATATGGGTGAGGTGACAGGTGAGATGGCAGATCTCTGTGTGCTGACCTGCGATAACCCAAGGGATGAGGAAATCCGTGATATTAACAATGATATCAAAGTCGGTCTGGCGAGAAGCAACGGCAAATACATCGAGATTGACGACAGGAAAGAAGCGATCGCTTACTGCATGAAAAATGCAAAGCCGGGCGATATGATCGTGCTCCTCGGAAAAGGACACGAAGATTATCAGGAGATCAAAGGTGTGAAATATCATTTTGATGAGAGAGAAGCGGTGGCTGAAATCTTGGATGAGATGAAGGCAGGAAAACGTTAAGTTTTTATCAGACAAATGAAAATAAGAAAACGCCGGGTTTAGAGCGTTGATGAACAAAAAAGAAAAGCCCTGAGGGAATGTATGCAGACATTCTTTCAAGGCTTTTCCAAATTAAGAAGGGGGTTATAATTAATAAAACCCATATCGTGGTATCACCACAACAATTAATATTATGCACCAGATTCGACAAAAAATCCAGTGAATTTATTGTGAACAAAAAATGTACGAATGTGGTTATAGATTGTAGAAATTCAGTAAAACGTCATATGTTTTGAGGTGGAAAGATGATATAATGTACGCGAAGGCAAAAGTGTGCATGGAATGGGTGAAATTTATGACACGAAAGTACGATATAGGAATGTTTTTGGTATATATAATAATATTATGTCTGATTGTTTCACATAAATATCCTCAAAACAGTGAGAACCTTATGAAAATGACATCAGATGATCCATTCGTGATAGAAAATAAAGAATTCACGTTAGCTGATTATGCGTACACAGAAAATAAGTCATCCTTCTTTTTCCTGTTAAAAGATGAAAATGACAATACTTACATAATGTCTGCAACCAAATTCCCACTTGTAGACAGATATGAGTTATTTGATCGCAAAATATTTTATGATAAAGAGATTTTAGAAAAGAAAGATTTTTACAACAAAGTAGTTGTTGTGAATGAAAACGACAAGTTAGTCCTTCAAGAAAAAAAGATATTTCCGATACAGTACTTGTGTATTGTATTAACGGCAGTTGTTTTGATAATTCGGATTCTTGCTGGATTTATAAAAAAAAGATGAATGAAAGTCCAATTTTCGATACGGAAAATTGGACTTTTCGGCAAGTTGGGAGAAGATAGAAAAATGGGATTAGATATTGGTAGACTTTTATATGGGATACGAACAAAATATCAGATTAGCGTGAATGATATTTGTAGAGGTATTTGTGGAGTATCAACCTATTGCATGTATGAAAATGATGAAATGATACCAGATATATTATCGGTAAATATATTTTTGGACAGGATGGGATTTGGAATATTGGGATTGACGGCTTATATTTCTGAAAAAGAAGTAGTTTATTTTAAATGGAAAGAAAGTACCAGAGCGTGTATTCGAAATGAAAACTATAAAAAACTGGGGATGTTACTGGAGCATATGCCGACCGGAAATGTTTCACTAAATAAGAAGATCAGAGAGCAGTATGCATGGTTCATAAAAGGGATTGTGGCTGAGAAAGATACTGCAGATTTAAAGAAAGCAACAGAATGTTATGAGAAGGCATTGGAATGTACCTGTGGTTTTTTGATAAAATCGCAGAAAATAGAGGGAACTTTCAGTGTAAGAGAGATACATATTTATGCTATATATCTGAATTTGTTATGCAAAGTAAATCCAAAGGAAAAAGAAGAAGTTATTTCAAGATTTTATCAGTTAATGCAGTATGTTAATGTTCATTATGTAGAAGAACAGCAGAAAGTAAAGATATATCCGCTTCTTGTCTGTCTTTGGGGAAATCTTGTAATAGAGGGGAAAGATACAGAAGGCTCATTTGAAATATTTGAAAAAACACTTGAATTATTGCGAAAACAAAAATCGTTGTATTGTTTATTGGAAATTATGCGTCTGCATATTTTGGTAGGTTTGAAAGAAAAGCGGGATATGAGCAAAGAGCAGGAAGATATCAAGATATTACAAAGTTTTTTTGAAGAATTTGGCTATCGAGCTCAAAGTCAGATATATGTGCCGCAGGCAAATGAAATTATGCTGGAGCATGTAGGACAATATCTTTCAACAGAAAGAAAAAAAGTAAATTTTACACAGGAAAAAATCAGTGATGGAATCTGTAGTGTGGAAAGTTATTCAAGGATTGAAAATGGTCGTAAACCAACACGGAATAATTATAAAGCATTAACAGAAAAAATTGGTACGGAGAATCGATATTATATAGAATTGGTCAATACAGGAAATATTGATGCGTTACTTTTGCGTAGAGAGATTTCACGTATTTTATTTTCCGAGAAAAGCATGGATAAAGTGTGGGAAAGTTTGGAAAAATTAATGGAAATACTTGGAGAAGATGAATGTGCACAGAATAAGCAATATTTAAAATTTATCGAAATATGTATAGAAAAGGAATACAGTCATATGTCTGAGGAAATATGTTGTGAAGAGTATAGAAAAGTCTTAGCATATTCTATGAATGAAAATTTAATAGGTGAAAAAAAGCATATCTATACAAAAGTTGAGATTAACCTAATCAACCATATATCTGTCTGTTTAGCAAAATCTGGGAAAAAAGAACAGGCAATGAGATTGATTAGAGCATTTTTGGAAGATACGGACCAGATGAAAGAAGATAAGTATCATGAAACAAAATTGGCAAAGCTTAATTATGGAAGGTGGTTATCTGATAGTGGTGAGTACTCGAAAGCAGACAGCATTTTCATGGATGGAGCAAAGCAAATTATGGAAAGAGACAGGGCTGAATTATTGGATCAGTATATTGGAGAAATTGCGTATAATAAATATCTGATGAATGGTTCTGAAAAGAATGAACAGATAAAAAGGTATTCATTATACGCATTGGTACTGAGTAAATTATTTGGAACAGATAGAATTTATAAAAATAGTTTTAATTTCTTTGAGAAAATAAAAGATGAATAAATTTTATATATCGTCATTTTCAGTTTCACCATGAAGTGAAGTCGGGGCAACAGGTGAAGTAGAAGCAATAAAGGTGTATTTTCCGAAATTCACGGTGACAAGTAATAATAATAAAATAAATAAAGTTTTGTTTTTTTCATATGAATTCATTCTCCTTTTCTTTTGAATACACTCATTTTAGGTGCAAGTAGTACAAAGTAACATGACGTTTTATTGAAAAAATATTTTTTCAGTAAAACGTCATGTTATTTTGAGAGTAATATAGATATTATAAATATACAAATATTTAATAAAAGGGAAGGAGGAAAATGGGGTTAATTGATACTGTAGTGACACTACCATTAATATTTAGGAGGATAATGTATGAGTATATTCACAACGACCATATATGGTGAAAAAATGAGAAAAAAACAAATATATGTGACATTATGCCTCATTGCATTGGCGATGCTTGGAATGTGTTTCTTTTATTTAAAGAAAACAGGATGGGGAATGACAGGTGACAAAGCATGGAATGAATTGTTGGATCTGGATAAAAATGTGACATTGGAACAACTTGAGGCAAAGGGATATATAAATGTAACGGGATGTCTGGACGAGGAAAACAAAACTATTAAAGAATTTATTGATAATGCAGGAAACAGGCGTCCGGCTGTTCTTAGACTTACAAGTAATGAGAATGATGATTTGTGCGCAAAGATACTTTTATATGATAAAGAATATAACCTAATTCAGATGTGGACTATGTATCCAACAAGGCAGCAGGCTGTAGCCCCGGGAAAATGCTTTTCGACGGATGTGATTACAAGTGATAGGGATGGCATTGTAACTGTTACATTAAAAAATATTCAGAATCCAACAGATCCGGCAGAGGAAATATTGCAGGACGAGGTGCTCTGTAAATGGAAAAAGTAAATAATGACTAAAATGCATCCGCAGAGTCGAGAACCTGAGTTGAAGAAATTCGGGTTCTCTTTTTGATATTCATTTTGTCAGTTAAATCATTAAAATAGATTGCAGGCATATGATCTGGGATTTTATAATCGGTCTTAAGATGATGAAATAAAGAAAAAAAGATATGTCCGTTATATGTCGTTAGAAGAAAAAAGGCTATGTTTACATACGTTATATGGTATAATAATTACAGCGGAGGTATGCCAGCTTCGTCAGCAGATTCTGTTAGATTAAATTTGAATACAAAGTAGGAGGTGGGGTTATATGAAAAAAAAGATACAGGCATTGTGAGCATCTTTATTTATGGGAATCTTATTATTCATGGCAGGAGTTCAAACATTTGCGGAGCCATCTTATACATCTAAGTTTTCTGATTGGGGAAATTTGCTTAAACAATATGCAAATGATGAAAATGGAAATGAAATGATATATGCGAGAGGAAAGAATGGAGTTATAACAAATAAGGAAGTAGAACAGGCAATAGCGTTTTATGATACTTTTGGAATGAGTGCGGAAGAAGCAAGGAAACAGGCAATTTTATATGTTGAGGAACGGGAGGCATTATATCAGCAGGCAATTGAAGCTGGATATACCGTGACAGATAAAGAAGTATATGATTATTTAGAGGAATTAAAGCAATTTATCAATCAGTCAGAGAATAAAGAAGATGCAATGGCAATTATACAACAGTTTGATTCGGAAGAAGATTATTGGAATTATGAATTCGAAGTTTATAAAAAAGATTTGCCGATACAGAAGTATATGGCAGCAAAGGAAAAAGAGTTTAAAGAAGTTGCGCCACAGGCAAAAAGCATAAATGAAATAGAAGAAGAATGGCAGGATTATTATGAACAAATAAAAGCGCAGGCTGTTGAAAACGAAGAGTTTAAAGTAGTAGACTAAATTGCATATATAGAACAGGGTATGTTATAATCGAGTTTAGAAGAGGAAAAAAGTCTTATTGGAATCATATCTTTATTTTAACAATATTGTCAGCGCCTAAGGAGGATATATATGGGGAAAAAGAGAATTTATGTGGCATTATGTCTCATCGCATTGGCGATGCTTGGAATTTGTTTCTTCTATTTAAAGAAAACAGGATGGGGAATGACAGGTGACAAAGCATGGAATGAATTGTTGGATCTGGATAAAAATATAACATTAGAACAACTTGAGGCAAAGGGATATATCAATGTAACGGGATGTCTGGATGAAGAAAACGAAACGATTAGTGAATTTATCGATAATGCAGGAAACAGGCGTCCGGCTGTTCTTAGACTTACAAGCAATGAGAATGATGATTTGTGTGCTAAGATACTGTTATATGATAAGGATTATAATTTTATTCAGATGTGGACGATGTATCCTAACAGACAGCAGGCTGTAGCTCCGGGAAAATGTTTTTCAACGGATGTGGTTTCAAGTGATAAAGATGGAGTTGTAACAGTAACATTAAAAAACATCCAGAATCCAACGGTTCCGACAGAAGAAATACTGCAGGATGAGATGCTTTATAAATGGAAAAATTAAAATTGTCAAAAAATTAACAAAATAGCTTGTTTTTTTCATGTTGTGTGATAGAATAAAAAAGCAATTGAATAATGAGAGGAAAAAGCAATTCGAAGAGGAGAAGAGCAAATTATGAAAAAAAGATTACACATTCTTTTCATGGCACTTCTGGCAATGGCTGTACTGGGCGGATGTGGCGCAGATGGCACAGGAGAGTCTTCGGAGGATACTTCCTCTAAGGAGCAGAATGTACAGGAGACAGAAATCAGTGAAGGACCTGTATACGGCGGCTCCGTTGTTGTAGGCATACAGCAGGATATTGACAGTCTTGACCCACATAAGGCAACTGCGGCAGGAACTAAAGAGATTCTGTTTAATGTTTTCGAAGGTTTGGTAAAACCGGATGAGAACGGTAACCTGATTTGCGCTGTAGCAAGTGATTACAGCATCTCAGACGATGGATTAGTATATACTTTTACATTGAGAGATGGTGTGAAGTTTCATAATGGTAACGATGTGACATGTGAGGACGTGAAGTACTCATTAGAAAGAGTGGCAGGTCTTTTAGATGGAACGCCATTAGTGGCAACTTTACAGACAATTCAGTCAGTTGATATTTTAGACGACAAGACGGTCCAGGTGACAGTGGATACACCGAATACAGAGCTGATCTACAGTTTTGTAACTGCAATTATTCCTGCAGGAAGCGGAGAAGATGCAGAGGCGAATCCGGTTGGAACAGGACCGTTTTCTTTTGTTTCTTACACTCCACAGGAGGGAATCGTTCTTGCGAAGAATGAAAATTACTGGCAGGAAGGACTTCCTTATCTTGATGAGGTAGATTTTAAAATTGTGGGAAGTGCAGATACTGCATTGTTAGAGCT
>OLOK01002803.1_pt1 | contig 11612 bp, 7 predicted proteins | sample 1672591 | NCBI WGS metagenome assembly OLOK01 (sample SAMEA3136703, study PRJEB25190) | human gut metagenome | biome: human gut; feature: human-associated habitat; material: faeces | place: Austria | collected 2013 | reverse complement strand
CAGGCAGTGTCATCCTGGAACTGTCTGTAAGAAAGATTGCTATAGTATTGATTCGACATTCCTGATAAATGTTTGCAACATAAAAGGAGACTCTTTCGTAATCTCCCTTTGTACTTTTCCATATCTGCTTTTTAATACACTATTACATTTTTGTTCTATATAAATAAATATTACACATTCTGTATTTGTCCAAGTCTTATGCTTCTTCCACAATCTTTAAATTCCAAGGCAGAACAGCAATGCTTTCTCCATCCTGCACAGATTCCTCTGAAAACAGTTCTGTTCCGTCTGCACCATGATATACAACATTCTGCTCTTCTACAGAATAGTTCAGGATATATCTGACACATTTGCCCAGATCATTGGTTCCTTTTCTCACGATTACCGGCCAGCTGTACTCCGGAATTTCCACTTCCGCACTGTTAAGTGCTTCTGTGAGTACTGCTTTTAAGGTGTTGTTATCTGTCATACAGCCAATGTAGATGGCTGTTCCTTTTCCATAATGGTTCTTGGTGATCGCTGCGTATTCCTTCCAATTATAATGGTCATAGAACGCAAGTACTTCTGCTTCCTGAGGTATTAATAATTCCATGAATACTTTGGCTGATGCTACAGATACATCTGCAGTTTCTTTTGTCACATTTTTTCCATCTATCTCAGATATACTGTTTTCTCCAATGATACTTCCAGTCAGTCCAACGTTCTTCGGGAAAGTAAACTGCTGGTAGTTGATTCCGAAGCAGTTACTTAAAATATGCGGCTGCATTTCATAGCTTACTTTAACATTCTCATTCGCAAATGCGGTCTTGAATGTTGCCACCAGTGTACCGCCATTTGCTGTGTACTGTTTCAGTTTTTCCAACAGTTCATCCGGTGCAGCATAGAGTGCCGGGACAAAGATTGCTTTATACTGATCCAGATTATCTGATTCCGGCCATACGAAATCACATTCAATATTCATCTTAAACAGCGCATCATAAAGCCAGCGGACAACATCATTATATCCAATGCCGTTATCTCCTGCTGCGGTTGCTTCAATTCCAAACCATTTAAGAGCTGTTAATGCTTCATTGCTTACAAGAATGGCAACATCGTTTTTCTTCTTCAGATTTACCAGATGGTTTCCAATCCTGGAAAATTCATTTCCGATGATGCAGGCTTCACGATATGGCGCATTCTCCTGCATGTCATGACTGAGAAGTCCCTTCCAGTATGTCTCAAAAGAATTATGAATAGAATGCCAATGCCAGTACATTACGCTGTTAGAACCACTTGCAAGGTGACTATAACCCTGAAGTCTGAGCTGTCCCTTGTACGGAGTCCATCCCGGATAACCCTGAGCTTCTGTTTCCAGAACAAGATAGTTATCTCTCTTTAAAGAACGTGTCATATCACCGCCAAATGCAATCTCTGCCCCTGTCAGATCATCCTGTGTTGGATGATAAATATCTGTGCCTGCAATCGTCAGTGCCTTCGCTGCATGGTAATGGTTTACATCAGGCTGTACTCCATAGGAATATCCCCGCCATTCAAAGTCAAAATTATGAGTGATAAACTGATCTTCTCTGCGGTATTCATTTACGATATCTGCCTGCCAGCTTAAGAATTCATCCACCAGCGTTCTCTGGAACTTCTCAAATTCAGCTCCGAGGCTCCCATTGATCGTTCCTCTCACATCAGGGAAATCTTCCCACGCATTGATGCGGTTGCTCCAGTAATCCAGACCAAATTCATGATTCATGACATCCAGATCATTATTAAATTTCCTGCGGAGATATTTCACAAATTTCTCCTGCACATTCTTTCCAGCTGTTCCGTAGTATTTGGTTTCATTGTCTACCTGAAAACCAATAACGCATTTTCTGTGTGCGGTACACTCCATTAATTTACGGATCACACGCTCTGCATAGAAACGATATACCGGATGAGTGATGTCCATGATCTGACGGGCTCCGTAAATACCTCTGCCCTTTACAGTCTCTGCCATTACATCCGGATGAGACTTCACCATCCATGTAGGAATCGCATAAGTAGGAGTTCCAATGATGACATTGATTCCTGCCTCTTCCATTGTGTCCATTACACGTTCTACATGAGAAAAGTCAAACGTACCCTCCTGCGGCTCACAGGTACTCCATGTAGACTCCGCAATTCTCACTGTATTGATTCCTGCTTTTTTCATCATTGCAACATCCTGCTGCAGACGGTCATATGGCATATATTCGTCATAATATGCCGCTCCGAAAAGAAGTTCCTTCATTATAATATCCTCCTGTTAATATTTGGTTAACTGTTGATTTATAAAAAACTCTTATAAATTCATCACTGCTATAATATATTTACGGGTATTTTTTATATCCAGTAATGATTTATCTATTTCATTACTTACAATGATATCTCTTATGAACCTTATATTAACCAAGCCGTGCGGATTATTCTATCATCTATTTTAGGTGAATATCATTTATTTTTGTTCTTTCCATTTTCCATATTTCTTTCTGTATCTGGCAGGTGTCATTCCTGTCTGCTGACGGAAAATATTCCCGAAATAACTCTGTGAGCAGAAAGAAAGATAATTTGCAATCTCTTTTACTTCATAATCAGAATAACGAAGCATATTTTCGGCAAGACGTATTTTTTCTTTACGGATATATTGCTGTATGGTAATCCCTTCAATCTTATGAAAAAGATCCGATAGGTAGCTGGTATTTACTCCTATTTTCTGCCCGATTTCTCCTATTACGATTTCACTGTGAAGATTCTGATAAATATAATTCTTTGTCCGTTCGACCAGCTCATTTTTGTGCTGGTTCTTATGAATTTCTGCCACACGCTCTGCAAACTCATATTCTGCCTGACGCATCATGGAATTAATCTTTACTGCATTATTCATGTCCTCAACTTTCATAATATAACCATCTACCATAGAAAAAGCTTCTTCCGGAATCATTCCTCCACTGATGGCCGCACGGGACGCAAGTACAATAACACAGATGGCAATATTCTTTGACTGACGGACCTGATTTTTGGCAAGCTGTCCTACTTCTCCACGATAAGTTTCAGCCAGACTACGGTTAAGCATTTCCACATCTCCATGACGGATACTATCCAATTCACGCACTTCCTGATCATAAGGATTATGCGGAAGATCCTGCTCCTGATGCTCGAAAATAACACTGGAAATCTGCCCTTTCACCTCTATAATATCTGTTTCCCGAATTCCATTCTTCTGCCAGAGATCATTAATCGTCAGTTCTTTTCCTGTTATCATGTGATAGAGCATCAGAATTCCTGAGCCAAACACTTTAAACTCACAAAACGACAGACGAAAGCCCGTCTCATTACTGATATGGTGATGCTGCATCAGATAATGTTCTGAATCTTTTGTATGCTTTTCAGTGCTGACAGGACCAACCACAATTTTTGCAAAATGCTTTTTTTCATCCAAACGGCTTCCACTTTTCGATTCATTATTTGTCTCGTTTTGAATCTCACCACTTTCTAATGGAATAACAGCATAAAGAATCGCATCCTTCTCATAGAAAAGATCTGGATAATCTTTTTTTTCACGATTATGAACAGCAGATAGAAATTCCGAATTTGTAAATAAAGGATTGTACTGCGCCGCCATGTCCCCATAACAGGCTTCTATTGCACCTGATTTACTGATACAGGTAATATTGCCATGCAGAATACGCACCATCTGTTCGCAAATATATTCAAGATTCATGTTTTCTCCCTAAAGCGTGCAAATTGCAGAAATGATTTGTCTAACACGCCCTAAACTATAATCGCTTTAGTCTACTAACTTTTTATCTTTTCTGTTGGATATTATAGCATGTATAATCATCTTGAATAAAGACTTATCCTGCTTTTTGTAAAAACATTCGAAAACACTTATCTTCTTGATAATATATTCAGTAATACACAAAAGAAACCACAATCAATCAGTGCTCATGGTTTCTTAAATTTATCTGTATTATTTTAATTTTCTTCCATTTCGCGTAAATACCGGAATCTGTGAAAGAGGAGCATCAACTTCTATTACCTGTCCACCTTCATAAATTTCTTCTGTATCAAAATTTGTCCACTGAGAGCCCTCTGGAAGATATATGGTACGTTTTCTCATATCAGCATAAGTAACCGGTGCTACCAGAACATCTGGCCCAAACATATACTGATCTTCTATCTCCCAGCATTTTGAATCTTTTGGAAAATCATAGAACAAAGTTCTCATAACCGGAGTGCCTTTCTCATGCGCTGCCTCCATTAATTCTGTAATATATGGTTTCATACTTTCACGTAATGCCAAATACTTCTTACAGATTTCATATGCCTCTTCACCAAAAGACCATACCTCATTATCAGCTCCGGAAACACAGGCTGCCCCACCTTCCTTTCCCATAGGCTCCTTTAGAGGTTCACGATAGCCATGAAGTCTCATAACCGGACAGAAAGTTCCATATTCAAACCACCTTACCAGAAGTTCCTGAAATTTTGGATCTTTTGGATCACCACCATGGAATCCGCCAATATCTGTAGTCCACCACGGAATTCCGGCAAGACCCATATTTAGTCCTGCTGCTAACTGATTTCTCAGACTTGAAAAACTAGAATGAATGTCTCCGGACCATACCAGTGCTCCATACTTTTGAGAACCAGCCCATGCACATCTCAACAGGTTAATAATATTTTCCTGTCCCTCTGCTTTCATTCCGTCAAAAAATGTTTTTGCATATAATGCCGGATAAATATTTCCAACCTGTACATTTGGTCCCATATGATAACGATAATTATCAAAATCATATACACTATATTCTGGTTCTGCTTCATCAAGCCAGAATACTTTTATCCCTTTATCATAATAATTCTTTTTCGCTTTCTGCCATACATATTCTCTTGCGGCCGGATTGGTAGCATCATAATGTACCGTATTTCCCTGGAAATCCATAACAATACGAAAACCTCTATCTGTACGAATCAGATATCCTTTTTCTTTCATCTCCTGGAAATTCTCGCTTCTATAATCTACTGTCGGCCAGATAGATACCATAAGCTCAATTCCCATTTCTTTTAATTCCTGAATCATCGCATCCGGATCTGGCCAATATTTTTCATCAAATTTCCAGTCGCCCTGTAATGGCCAATGAAAATAGTCAATAACAATAACAGAGATAGGAAGGCCTCTTTTCTTGTACTCTCTTGCTACATTAAGAAGTTCATCCTGAGTCTGATAACGAAGTTTGCACTGCCAGAATCCCATAGCATAATCTGGCATCATAGGTACAGTTCCTGTTACCGATGCATATGCCTCTTCAATTTCTGCCGGTGAATCACCTGCTGTAATCCAGTAATCCAGAACTTTTGTAGAATATGCCTCCCAAGTTGTAATATTCTTTCCAAACATTACTCGTCCTACACCAGGATTATTCCATAGAAATCCATATCCCAGAGAAGAAACAGCAAATGGAACACTTGCCTGAGAATTTCTCTGTGCCAATTCCAGATCTGTTCCTTTCAGATTCAGATATGGTTGCTGATATTGACCCATTCCATAAATTTTCTCTTCCGGATTAGATACAAATCTCATAGAAAGATGATAATCTCCACCAAGAATTGGCTTAAACTCTCTTGCTTCAATATCCAAAGCGCTACAATAATCAGCAAACACATCAAGACGATTTCTAAGATATTCATCTAAAAGAATTTCATCTTTTGAATTGTAAATAGTCAATTTTCCATAAGAAGAAATCACGGCTTTTATTTTTCCATTAATAATAGAAGCTCTTTTTTCTTCAATCTGAATCTTCGGAACAATATCCTCTACCGGCATTTCTAATGCCCAGTTTTCCTTTGGCATTTCTGCCAGTTTAGTTGCACGGATACGGAAGCTGTTCTCTCCCCATGGCTGAATCCAAAGTTCCTCTGCATCATAATGAAATTTCAGGCAATTATTTTCAGTTCTAAACACGTCCATTATTTGTCCTCCTTAGATTAGTTTATCAACCCTTTACGGATCCGCTTGTCATACCTTCTACAATGTGTTTCTGCATAGTCAGGAATATAATACAGCATGGCAGGATTAAAAGTACGCCATAAGCCATAATACTGTTCCATTTAGTTCCATACTGGTTCATGTATGTATAAATTGCTGATGTCATAGGTCTCATTGTATCCTTTGTGTTAAATGTCATTGAGTAAACCAGATCATTCCATCCAAATACAAAGCTGAAACATGCTGCCGTAATAACTGTTGGTTTGCTGATTGGAATACATATTCTGAAAAATACTCCAAGAGAGGTACAACCATCAATTTTAGCTGCATCCTCCAGTTCCTTAGGCATACTCAGGAAACCTGGCCTTAACATCAAAACTACAAACGGAATAGAAATAGTAGCTGTAGATAAAATTGGAGCTAAATAAGAATTCAGCAGTCCCAGTTTTGAAAAAATCAAAAACAGTGGTGTCAATACAAGTGATGCAGGAAGCATCTGTGTTACCAGAAAAACAAGTACGAAAAGTTTCATTCCTTTTACTTTATATCTTGCCAACCCATAAGCTGCAGGTACTGATAATACTAAAGACAGAATCATAGAGCCTAATGCAATGATGACAGAGTTTTTTAATGTAACACTAAGATTTCCAATCAGGTCTTTATATGCCGTAATTGTGAATTTCTTCGGCCAAAGTGTAGGTACACTTGAAAAGATCTCACTGTCAATCTTAAAAGAATTGACTATGATCCAATATAATGGAAATAAAAATATGCATGCAATAATTACAGCCAGAATACTCAGAAGAATATTTTTCTGCTTATCTCTTAAATGTATTTTTCTCATAATGAGCTCCTTTCTTCTGTTTATATAGTTTCGTCTTTTGAAATAGTTTTTAAATATATCAATGCAACAATAAACAGGCAGATAAACAATACATTTGCTGCAGCTGCACCTTCTCCGAAATGGAATGTCTGGAAAGACATTTTGTAGGAATATGTGGATAATACTTCTGTCGCATCTACCGGTCCGCCTCCAGTCATAACATATACCAAGTCAAATACTTTGAAGGTAAGTACGAATCCCAGAATCAGTACTGACATAATTGTTGGTTTTAAAAGAGGAATCGTGATTTTAAAGAATTTCTGTACTGACGTTGCTCCATCAATTGATGCAGCCTCATAAACATCACCTGGAATATTATTTAATCCAGTTGTAAGGAGCAGCATATTAAACGGAATACCAACCCATGAATTGGCAATAATCAGAACCACCATTGCTGTATTACCTTTTAACAGCCATCCTATCGGACTTTTAATAAGGTGAAGGTTCATTAAAATAGTGTTAATAATTCCACTGTTTTCTCCAAACATGAATTTAAACACAAGTGCAGTAACCGTAACCGGAAGCATCCAACTGATAACGATAAACCCTCTTATTGGTTTTGCTAATGTGAATTTTTTTACAAAAAACATTGCCAGCAGGAATCCCAGTGAAAACTGGATTACCAGACATCCGATTGTATATACAAATGTATGAAGCACTGATTTACGGAATGTTACATCCGAAAAAATCGCCTTAAAATTATCAAGCCCTACAAAATCTCTTGCCGCACTTGCCAGTGTCGTCGCCGTTACATCCTGTAAACTGATAATCCAGTTATATACAATAGGATATCCTATAAAGATCAGCATATAAATAACTGCAGGAAGAATAAAAAAATAACCTATCCGTCTCTCCCTTTTTTCGCTCTTACTGTTCATCTGGCTCCTCCTTTTTACAATTTTGAGCATAAAAATCCCATCACATCACAATTAATATTGTATATGCGATGGGATTCTCTGATTTTTTATTAATTTATTTGTTAATAAAATTTGTTTTTCTTCATTAAATAAATTAAATGATATAACATTATTTCCAATTAAATCAAATGGTGTAATTTCAATATATTTGGTAATAATTATATCACCATTTCGTGAATAAGTAATTGCTTCATCTTTTTCTGGCCATACAGGTGAAGGACCTCTGGATTCTGCAGTAGGAAGAATCTCGGCAAAAGTAGCATTTAATGGATCATCTTTGTACATTTCCTGTACATCTACATCTGCTCTTGGTGAATAACGTCCAATCGCTTCACAGATTTTTGCCGACTCTTCTTTACTGGTAATCCATGTAAGGAATTTCCAGCTTGCTTCTACATTAGCGCCTTTACAGATAGCTACATTCTCTCCACCAAGTACAGAAGCATAATCTCCATCATCTGCTTTCGGAACTTTAGCCACTCCATATTCCAGATCCGGAGCATCATCAGAAAGTCCTGAGAACTGCCACGGTCCGTTAATCATCATAGCTGCCTGTCCTGATGCAAACTGTTTCTCTGCATCTGCCTGTGTCCAGTTAATACATTCTTTGCTGATATATCCTTTATCCATTAAGTCTTTCAGGTAAGTCATAGATTCTTTGGACTCATCACTTGTAAGATTATCCACGCTTCCACCTGCTGAAAGAAGCCATGGCATATACTGAAAAGTTCCCTCTTCATTTCCAATTGCAGAAATTGCAAGACCTTTACAAGTATCTGTTGTCAGTTTTTCACATGCTGCCTCTAACTCTGACCATGTTGTAGGTACTTCTACTCCTGCCTCTTCCAACATAGATTTATTATAAAAAAGTCCCAGACAGTTATTTCCCCAAGGTAATCCATAAAGTTTATCGTCATAATAACAGGAGTTAATGGATCCTTCCATAAAATCTGCTTCATCCCATGAATTGTACAGATCCGTAATATCCTCAAATACTCCCATGGACGCATAAGAAGCATGATCCGGGTTATCTACCATTCCACAATCTGGAAGTTCTCCGGAAACTACACCTATGGTGTACTGTTTCATCAGTTCTTCTCTTGGAAGATACTGTGCCGTTACATGAACTTCATCCTGAGAATTATTAAATTCCTCAATTGCTTCATTTACGAACTTACCTTCTTTGTCTTCTGACATATAATGCCAGAAAGTAATCTCTGTAGGCTCTGCTGCCGATACCGTTCCTACATTTATCAGACAATCTGCCATAAGCGTTGCGATTGCAACTACTGCAATTCTTTTTTTCATTTGTTACCCTCCCTAAATAATGTTCTGTTCTCTTTGTTTGTAATTGTAGTATAGCAGTCAGAAGCACTAAAAAAAATTCTATTTTTCTAAAAAAAGTGTAATTATTTTACAGTTTTCAAAGCAAACTGTTTGGCAGATACCCCCACATATTCTTTGAATACCTTAGAGAAGTATTTTTGATCCGGGTATCCCACAGCACAGGCAACTTCATATATCTTCATATCGGTACCAGTCAAAAGTTCTTTTGCTTTCTCCATTCTTATCTGTCGCAGATAATTTGAAAAAGTAATTCCGGTTTCTTTTGCAAAAAGATTTCCAAGGTACTCCGGAGTCATATGAAACTTTTCAGCTATAACATCTAACTGCAGTTTCATTCCATACGACTCTTCTATCACATTAATCATTTCTCTAACAATATCCGAACAGTTTTCTCTGTCCAGTCCCTGTGTTATTTCTTTTTCCTCATTTAATTTGTTCAGCAATTCTTTCACGTCTGAAACAGATGCCGGCTTCAGCAGATAGTCCATTACTCCTAATTGGATTCCCTGCTGTGCATACTCAAATTCTGCATAACCACTTAATATTATAAAATCACAGGATGCTCCCATTTCTTTTGCCTGACGTATCATAGATAATCCATCCATTTTCGGCATTTTTATATCTGTAATGACCACCTCAGGCTCCATATCACTGATCATTTTTAATCCTTCAAAACCATTTTCTGCTTCTCCTATGACTTTACATCCCATATCCAGTTTATTAATCAGAGTGGATAAGCCGTTTCTGATACGAAACTCATCTTCTACAATAATTATTTTCTTCATAATTTGCTCTTCTCCTATGCTACAATAATCCCCGGATCTTTTCTTGGAATAACAAGAATAAATTCTGTTCCACTTCCAAGTTTACTTTTGACCATAATATCAGCTTCTTCCTGATAGTAAATACGAAGTCTGTGAATTACATTACTAATACCAATACTTTCACTATTAAGTGCTCCATTTTCCCCAATTTCTTTTCGAATCCGTTCTAATGTTAATGTGTCCATCCCGCATCCATTATCTCTGATGTGAATCTCGAGCTTTCCATCCTTTCTGACGCAGGCTTCTATATTAATCATTCCACCTTCTTTTACATTTTCAAATGCGTGAAGAATCGTATTTTCAATTATAGGCTGCAAAAGCATTTTATATACAGGAAACCCCATTGCATCTTCCGTTACATCATAAACACAATCAAAAGAATTCTGAAAACGATCTCTTTGAAGAAATACATATTTTTTAATCCAACTTATTTCTGCCTCCAGACAAACCATACTTTCAATGTTTGACACACTGTATCTTAAAAGGCTCCCTAATGTTGCCAGCATATCACTAATTTCTTCTTCATCATTTTCAATGGCACGCCAATTAATAGAATCCAATGTATTAAAAAGAAAATGCGGATTAATCTGTGCTTCTAATGCTTTAATTTCTGCATGTTTTTGACTGATTGCCGCTTCCTGAATCTCTATGTTTTTCTTTTCAAGCGTCTCTACCAGATGGTTAATACGTACTGTCATTTTGTTAAACTGACGTACAATCGTATACAACTCATCTTCTTTATTAACATCTACTTTAAGTTCTTCCGTTTGTTTTCCCTCATAATTTCGCAATCCCTGTGAAATTTTCTGGATATTTCCAATGTACCTTCCAAAAATCCCCCATACGAGTGCACAAACTATTACTACTACGATTACAACAATTATTATTACCGCCCATAAAGTATGATAAATATCTTCCCTGTAAATTGCTCTGTCAATAATATGTACAATTGACCACTGAGTAGACTGAATCGGATATTTCCGTATTTCCAATGTAGAAACATTTTTATAAATCTCCCCCAGATAAGAATCCAGACTTATATTAATAAATTTATCCTTTGTTCCGGCAATAATTTTATTATAATCATCTATAATAACCGTTTCTACCCCTTTTACAGAACTCTCACTTTCACTATTGAACAACAGGCAATTATCATCCAGTGCAATAATCAGAACTCCGCTCTGTTCCTGTGTTCTAAGATCACGTACAGGAAATCCCATAAGAATCGCCTGATCATCTCTTACTTCTTCAATACCTATATTTACAGTAGCAATAAATGTTAATTCCTGATTGTTATTCACTTCATCATAGATTTCCGTTCTTTTCTTAGATTCTGACCAAATACTGTCATACTGACTTCCATACCATCGAGAATAACTCACACATTTTCCACTGTCAGAAAGAAATACAGCTGCTCTGATCTGGTCATATGTATTAATACCATTACTTAAAATTTTCTTGATTTTCAACTCATCAACGGAATCGCTGATATTATACATTTTAGCAAGATTAATAAATTCTGAATCTGCAACCAGTTCATACATTACATTTTCATAATTCTCCATTCTTTCCTGCACAATGATTTCATCCATGCGCTGGTAGGTGATTCCCCTGTCTACCGAAATACCGCAGGTGGTCAGGAAAAA
>OLOK01002802.1_pt1 | contig 11616 bp, 9 predicted proteins | sample 1672591 | NCBI WGS metagenome assembly OLOK01 (sample SAMEA3136703, study PRJEB25190) | human gut metagenome | biome: human gut; feature: human-associated habitat; material: faeces | place: Austria | collected 2013 | reverse complement strand
CACAATGCGATCGATATCGGTAAAGCTGCAGCCATCGTGCAGGAAGGCATCGACGCCAACAACTACACCCTGCGGCAGCGTGCCCGGATGCTTTACATGGCGGCCCCGATCGCCACCTCTGCCATCCGCACCAACCGCACCAACGTCGTCGGCATCGGCCTCCAGCTCAAGAGTCGGATCGACCGCGAGGCGCTCGGCATGACGCAGGAGGCCGCCGACGCATGGCAGGCTCAGGCCGAGCGTGAGTTCGCTCTCTGGTCTGAGAACAAAAGGGCGTGCGACGCCACCGGCGTCAACAACTTCGCAGCCATGCAGCAGCTCGCACTCTCCTCGTGGCTGGTCAGCGGCGACGTGTTCGCCGTCGTGAAGCAGTACGAGCCGACGCCGCTCACGCCCTACTCGCTACGCCTGCACCTGATCGAGGCCGACCGAGTCGCCACGCCAACGACCTCCGGCATCATCACCCCGATGCTGCTGACCACCGGCAAGGCGGCCAACGGCAACACCATCTACGACGGCGTCGAGGTGAACGGCGACGGCCAGATCGAGGCATACCACATCCGCAGCACCTACCCCTTCGAGCTCGGCAGCACGACGACAACGTGGGCCCGTGTTCAGGCATACGGCGAGCGGACTGGCCTGCCGAACATCCTGCACGTCATGGAGAGCGAGCGCCCGGATCAATACCGCGGCGTCAGCTATCTCGCGCAGGTCATCGAGCCCCTGCTCCAGCTTCGCCGCTACACCGAGAGCGAGCTGACTGCGGCGGTCGTCGAGTCGTTTTTCACGGCCTTCATCAAGACCGAGGCAGGCGCCGGCGACAACCCGTTCAACGAGGTCGGGAGCAGCCTGCCGGAGGTGAGCCGGGATCCTAACGAGTACGAGATGGGCCCCGGCCAGATCAACATCATGGAGCCCGGCGAGGACGTGACCTTTGCAGACCCCAAGCGGCCGGCCAGTGGCTTCAACACCTTCCTGCGCGCCATCTGTGAACAGGTGGGCGCCGCGCTCGAGATCCCGGCCGACCTTCTGCTCAAGAGCTTCAACAGCTCGTACAGCGCCAGCCGTGCCGCCCTGATGGAGGCGTGGAAGGCGTTCCGCATGAGGCGCAAGTGGTTTGTCGATGACTTCTGCACGCCGGTATATGAGATCTGGCTCTCTGAAGCCGTCGCCCGCGGCCGCATCAGCGCCCCGGGCTTCTTCGCAGATCCGGCGATCCGCGCCGCATACCTCGGCGCCGAGTGGATCGGCCCCTCTCAGGGACAGCTCGACCCGACGAAGGAGATCACGGCCGAGATCCTCGCCATCGGCGAAGGCATCACGACCAGAGAGCAGGCGACCATCCGACTCAACGGCGGTCAGTGGGACGCCAACGTCGACCAGCTCACTCGGGAAAACGAGAAGCTGCGCGCAGCGCAGGGGCAGGTCGACCAGAGCACAGCGGCCAGCGGCACGATCTCCGCAGCTCTGCGGGAGGCGATCGTCGCCGAGGCCATCAAAAGCATCAAGGAAGGAGACAAGCATGAGAACGCATAACACTCCCCGGCTCTGCGCCGGGCCTCAGACTGCGGGCACGCCGATCAAGTTCTGGAACGTCGCCAGCATCGGCGACGACGAGGGCGAGATCACCCTCTACGGCGACGTCGTGAGCCGTCAGCCTGTTGACTGGTGGACGGGCGAGCCCGAGCCCGGCCTCTACATCGCGCCCGAGAGCTTCATGGAGGATCTCGCGGCCGTCAAGGGCAAGAGCAATATCACCATCAAGATCAATAGCTGCGGCGGCGACCTCTACACCGGCATCGCCATCCACAACGCCATCAAGGGCCTGACCGGCCACAAGGTCGTCGTCGTGGAAGGCATCGCGGCCAGCGCGGCCAGTGTCATCGCCTGCGCAGGTGACGAGGTGCAGGTCTATCCCGGCAGCATGGTGATGATCCACGGCGTCGCCGGGCTGCTCTACGACTACTACACCCTCGCAGACCTGAAGAAGCTCCAGAAGGACTTCGACGCGAGCGAGCGGGCCATCGCGGAGATCTACCACGCCAAGACCGGCATCGAGGTCGACCAGCTCCGCAGCATGATGACCCGCGAGACGTGGATGGTCGGGCAGGAGGCCATTGACAACGGCTTTGCCGACACCCTGCTCACAGACGAAGGCCCCGACGTCACCCTGAGCGCCGACAAGAAGGTGCTCCTCGTCGCCGGCATCCGGCACGACGTCAAGGGCTTCAGACACATCCCGGGGACGATCCCCATCGACAACAGCATCCACGCCGCTCCTGCGGCTGGAAATAAACACGCGGCCGCCAAGAACGACGGCCCCAAGAAGGAGGACAACAAGACCATGACCCTCGAAGAAATGAGAGCACAGCACCCCGACGTCGTGGCTCAGATCGAGCAGCAGGCGGCCGAAACTGCCAGAACGCAGGAACGCGCCCGCATCGAGGCCATCGACAGCATCGCCGCAAGTGTGGGCGACGCGCAGCTCGTCAGGGACGCCAAGTACGGCGAGACCCCCTGCACCGCTGAGCAGCTCGCGCTCAAGGCTATGCAGAAGCAGGCGGCCCTCGGTGCCAAGCACCTGAAGGACGCCAAGGCTGACAACGACGAGTCCGGCGCTGCCGGCGTCGGCGCTGCCCCTAACGGCGGCGAGGAAGGCAGCGAAAACGACGACAAGGCAAAGGTGGACGCCATCGTCGGCCTCTACAACTCCACCAAGTCTCAGAACGGAGGTAAGAAGTAATGAGCAAGAGACTGGACGAAAACCTCGGCAGCGTCGGCTATGACGACCTGATCGTTGCCAACGAGCCCGTCGCTGACGTGCTCACCGTGACCATCCGCAAGGAGGCCACCGCCGCGGCCACCTATAAGCGCGGCACCGTGCTGGCCCTGTCTGCCGGCACCGCCGGCGACGGCAAGCTGGTGATCCTCGGCTCCACCGCGACCACCAACGAAACCCTGACCGCCAACTGCATCCTCGCCGAGGACGTGGAAGTCGGCACCACCGCGGACGTGACCGTGCTGGCCTACCGCACCGGCCACTTTGCCCGCAACAAGCTGGCCGTCGCAAGCGGCTACACTCTGAAGGCGACCGACGAGGAGGAGCTGCGCAAGGCCGGCATCCTGCTCTCCGACGCCATCGAATACTAAGAGAAGGAGGACAACAAAATGCCTTTTAACTTCTACGACACCCACACGCTGCTCATGGCCGTGCAGCAGCTCACCCCTGCTGCGACCTTCCTGCGTGACCGCTACTTCCCCACCAACGACGCGAGCGACATCTTCGCCACCGACGACGTGCTCGTCGAGTTCCGTGACGGCAGCAAGAAGCTGGCGCCCTTCGTGGCCCCTCGCAAGGGCGGCGTCACCGTCCTGCGCGCCGGCTACAATATGGAACGCTACACCCCGCCCTTCGTGGCTCCCCGTCGCGTCCTGACCCTCGACGAGCTGCGCAAGCGTGGCTTCGGCGAGGCTCTCTACTCTCAACTCACCCCTGAGCAGCGCCAGCAGACCCTCATCCTGCGCGACGCTGACGAGCTGGGCGAGCTCATCACCAACCGCGATCCCCGCTCCGGATGAAACGTATTGACCGCTTTAATGAGCCCGATGGTGCCAATCGACAGGAGATCTTCCATTTCATAATCTGTACCAAAGGACACTCCGGCAAATACGGCATACGGAACAAATAGTCATCCCCTGCAAAACAGCTGTCCCCCCAGGTGCGAGGCATTTTATCGAAAAAGATAAATTGTATGTAATCAGCTGCACCAAAACAGCGAAGTCTTGCAAGTATAACGCGGACATTTTCCTCTGTGCGTTCTTTTCTTGTCTCAAAGGTTGCCGTATATGCAACATCTTCCTGCATATAGCCACCATCGCTTTTCTCGTTTAATCCCATCATGATCCAGTGCGTCAATGGGTACTCCCACTCATCTTTTATTGCATCTGTAATCCCAAAGCAGTCCTCTGCATATTGATCTGAATACACTCCAATGCATTGAATCACGCCACCCAACGTCAAGCACATCATTAATAGCAGTATACATTTCTGGTACCAACGCTCTTTCTGTAAAAATAACGCGATCACTATGGCTAAAAAAACAATAAACGGAATAACTTTGATATGATAGGTAATCCCTGCCACAATACCAAGTATGATGCCTAGCCATAGTTTCCGATAAAAACGATGACTTTTATAAATACAGATTCCCAGATATAACTGTATCGTCAGCAACAACATCCCCGGCGTATCTGTATATAAAAACTGTGCGTACATATATAACGGCAGGCAGCCGGCCGCCAGCATTCCTGCGATGCACGCTCTGCGTCTTCCCCACACTTTCTTAGCTATCAGATAGATCATCCCGATCGATAGCCATACAAATATACAACTGATCACAATGGATATTTCTTGAAAATCAACAAAGTTGGCATCCGGCAGAACAAAACGAATCCATTGAAATAACGTCACCATACAGATCAGGCAAAGTTGATTATTGGTATAACGTGCATAATATTCTTTTGCATCTAACGTCCCATTCAGCACATACTCTGATGCCGATTCCAGCACCTGCCCCCAATCCCATGATGGTGCCACTTCACACAAAAAGGAAAACGCGATCAAAAACACCAAACACGCCCCATATACAATATACCAAAGCACCGAACACCATTCTTCTTTCAATATTCTCTTCTTTTTCGTAACGTATATAATAAACAATGCTACAAATATTGGAAGGATCCATGCCATGCGAAAAGACCACGTAAACATAGACCCCATTACTACAATTAACAGGATTCCAAATAATAACACATATAAAATATTACATAGTTTCTCTACATGATGCATCGCGTTCTCCATTCTTTTATAACACTTATTAAGTTCTCTGCATTTTTATAATGATCGTGTCCTCATATAATCTGCGTATCATGTTAACATATTCATCCCTTTTTTTCAATGATACGCCTATTGTGATATTTGAATGAACGCCGACGTAATCTCTATCTATATTTGACATAATATTTGCATTCTGCTACCATTATTGAAGTGTGTATTCATATTTAATCATATATTTGCGCACGCTTTCTGCGCATAACGCATAATTAATATTGCTAAGGAGATAACAATTATGAAAAAAAAGTGGCAGCAACTGTCGATTTTCCTGCTGGGTCATTCATTTATGATACTGTTTATTATAACAGGGCTCGTATTTTTGGGCTTTAACCTTTTCACCCCGTACGTTGCAGATGACTATACTTATATGGGTGGCAAATCTCTGCTTGATATGCTTCACAAGGAATATATGCAATACATGAATATGAACGGACGCTCTGTCGCTCATTTTTTGGCACGCGTATTTCTCTCTCAAAACAAAATACTATTTGACGTTATAAATACAGGAATGTTTTTGTGGCTTACGTACTGCATTTATCTGCATGCTAACGGAACAAAACATACACGAGTTTCCAAAAACATTTCCGCACTGACTTACTTATTTATTCCCTGCAGCATTTGGCTTTTTGTTGATGTAATCGGACAGACATGTCTATGGCTTGTCGGTACATGCAACTATATGTGGGGGGCTGTCTGGATCATCACTTTGCTATTACCGTACAGCCTGTATTTCATTCATGGTCAAAACACATGTCAACATTGGTATCAACAGATCCCGCTTATACTATTAGCCGTTGTTGCCGGTTGGAGCAGTGAAAACACTTCCGGTGCATTGATCATGATCATGCTTGGATGGATTGTCTATGCTCTTTTTACCAAGACCAAATTAAAAGCATGGATGTTTGAAAGTCTGATCGGTACGCTAATCGGTTATGCATTATTAATCTTTTCGCCCGGTCATTCCGTTCGAATGAATGACCCGCAATATGCGATGAGTGTTGTTGATGACCGAAACCCTTTATTGATCATTGCGGAACGATTTGCTAACGCAACAAAGTTTTTATTTACAAAGCAGATCGTTCTCATCTTGTTACTTGCTTTCTTTATCATACTGCATATTTATCAAAAGAAAGCAAAAGAGCTTATTTACTCTGAGATCCTCTTCGGATTAGCTGCATTTGCCTGTGAATATGCACTGATCCTTTCTCCGGGACGTCAGACTGACCGTGTTACATTCGGTGTGACAATATTGTTGGTAATTGCATGCTCCATCGGACTTGCAGGCACGGCTTACGACCGCAAAGAGCTGCATTTTGTCCGCAGTGCCGGTATGACGGTATTGCTGCTATTTACATTCTATCAAGGTGTAAACGGTGCCTATGATGTCGTAACCAGTTATAAAGCAGCCACTGACCGCGTCAATTATGTAGAAACTCAGGTTGCCAAAGGTGCGAAACAGGTTGTTGTTCCATACATCACTCCAGAACCGGCAACCAAGTACTCTGCACAATATATGTTATGCGATCTGTCAGAATTCCCGACTTTTTGGACTAATCGGGTTTTTGCGGAACATTATAAATTAGATTCGGTCAAAGCAGTGAAGCAGGAACGCTTTGATCTTATCTATAAAAATACAGAAAGACGTTTCACGAAATGCTCTGACTTTACCGAATACCTGCGGGCAATCCGTAAAAAAGGATACACTGCATTTTTGTCTGTACACGATGATGGTTCACATTTTCTTAATCGCACAGATAAAAAAATACTCAAAAAATGTGGCATATCAAAAACGCCGACATTCCGTCAGTCATTCCTTGCCGTAATTGATGATGGCAAAGCGCTATACTCAAATACCGGAACGGAAAAGCTCTCTTATAACTGCACGATTGACGATAAACAGTTCTCATTGCTCAGTCAGGGAAAGTACAATACTATCGATGCTGACTGCAGCATTAAAATGAACAATCAGGAGCTGACTTCTCCTGCCGGCGGAATGCACGTTATTGTTTATAACAAAAAGAAACACTGTCTTGTCGACAGTGTAACCTTTACATTATGGCGCGATCGCAATTTTATCCGCTAAGCAGACGTGATCGCCATTCTATTCGCTGAGGATCATTCTTAATGATCCTCAGTTGTTTCTGTAACAATATAACGTGGTCTATGCTTAACCTCTTCATATATTTTAGCTATATAATATCCTATAATTCCAAGGCCAAACATCAATACACTTCCAATAAATAACAGCAAAATAATAACCGTTGTGAATCCCTCCAAAGAGTATCCCATAAACCATTTCACGATAGAATATATTGAAAAAATAAGAGAGAATATAAACACAACAATTCCACATCCCATAACAATCTGCATTGGTGCCGTTGAAAACGATGTGACATTATTGATGGCATAACGAAACAAGGATGCAAAGGACCACTTTGACTCTCCCTGAGCACGCTCCTGTACCTTAAATTCTACACTCGTTGTCTTAAATCCCACCCAGGATGACAATGCTCTGAAAAAAACATGTCTCTCCGGCAGTGCAATAAAGGCATCTACCGCCTTGCGATCAAGCAATTTGAAATCAGAGGCTCTGGACATATCAATTCCTGTTGACTCACTCATCATGCCATAAAACATTTTAACAAATATTTTATGTATAAAGCTTTCCTTACCACGATCTGCTTTGACACCCTCAATGACCTCATATCCACGCTCCCACAGATGATACATCTCTATGATCGTCTCCGGTGGATGCTGCAGATCACAGTCCATAACGACACAGCAATCTCCTTTCGCATATTCCAAACCGGCAAATACTGCGCCTTCTTTTCCAAAGTTCCTTGAGAAACATACTCCGCATACTTTCTCATTATTCCGGTGTGCCTTTTGAATTTCATCCCATGTCGCATCTTTTGATCCGTCATTCACAAATACGATTTCATAATCTATACTGTGTTTTTCCATGATATCTGCGACAACCGAAGCCGTATTTTGGATCAATGCACCTTCATTGTATGCCGGTATTATAATTGATAATAAACTCATCCTATACCTCTAGCCCTTTCTTAATCTGCAAACTTTTGACAGTTTCAAAACATCTATTAAGCCTCATCCTTCTTAAATACGATAAACCGCTGACCAAAATAGTTCAATACAACAAACAATCCCATACCAACAAGCATTGCCAGATTTTCCTGTATGCTTTTAGATGCGCCGCTTAATACCATGCGCACCAGCGGCTTGGCAACGCCATATGCTGCCAGATAACAGATGGAAATATTGATAACAAACTTAATGATCATCGCAAATGATTTCTCATTATTCTGAAATGTAAAATACTTGTTCAGAACGTAACTCACAATACTACCAATGATGTAATTCGATGCTGATGAGATCCAATAACTTGCATGCAGTAAATTATACATCAAAAACATAACACCGGTACCAACAAGTGTATTCACTATTCCAACCAAAATAAATTTTATCGTTGTCTTGTCGATCAGTTTCATCTCAAACCTCCTAGAATCTAAAGTAAATAAACGGATTGTACGTGGAATTGACCAAATACAATACACTGACATAAAACAGTGCTAACAGTACCGCATATCCCGCTGCAGCACATACCCATTTGCAGATGCGGTTCTTTTGTATCCGCTTGTAGACTGCTGCTTTCAGAACACGATATATCGGCATGGAAAGAATCACACCAAGTACAAGATAAACACCATACTGTACTGCATACATATGCAGCAATGACATTCCCTCGCTCGTAACATTACCTGAGAACAATGCCTTAAACCAAGTCACACACTGAGATAATCCAGAATCGCAACGGAACAATACCCAGCCAAGTGTCACAACAAACATGGTATATATATGCTGGAATACACGCGGTATCTTCGCAAGCCATTTTCCAAGGAATAACTTTTCAATCGCCTGAAACACAAAATAATACATTCCCCACAAAATAAAGTTCCACTCTGCACCATGCCATATGCCGGTAAGTGTCCATATAATGAACATGTTCACATACATCCGAGGCATCCCCTTGCGGTTACCACCGAGCGGAATATATACATAGTCACGGAACCACGTAGTTAATGAAATATGCCAGCGCCGCCAAAAGTCACCAACCGATTTTGCGATATACGGGAAGTTAAAGTTTTCCTCAAAATGAAACCCAAAGACACGTCCCAGACCGATCGCCATATCCGAATACGCCGAGAAATCAAAGTAAATCTGCAGCGTATAGGCAATTGCTCCAAGCCAGGCAAGCGGCATATCAATACTATTCATTTCAAAAATTTTATCTGCCAATGCCCCCACATTATTCGCAATAATGATCTTCTTTGCAAAACCAAGTATAAACCGTTCCAGTCCGTCTGCAACATCCTCCATATGTATCTGTCGATGTGCAATTTCATTTTCTACGGTTTTGTAGCGGACGATCGGACCTGCTACAAGCTGCGGAAACAGCGATACATACAACATAACGTAAAACGGATTTTTCTGTGCTGCAACATCACCACGATATACATCAATGACATAACTCATCGCCTGAAACGTAAAGAACGATATACCGATCGGCAATACGATCGTCGCAATTTTAATATCATTTTTGATGAAATGATTGATGTTCTCAATAAAGAAATTCGTGTATTTGTAATAACCGAGCACCCCCAGATTTACGACCACTGAAAGCACAACAAACAGCTTACGTATTTTCTGTGTCTTGATCTGCGCGATCGCAATTGCAAATACATAATCCGACATAACCACTGCTAACATAAGCAGCAAATAATTAACTCCGCCCCAGCCATAAAAGATCAGACTAAATATCAATAATATATACGGTATTTGGGTTCCGCCAAAAAATATAAAAATAACAACAGCGGCATAAATCCAAAAACGAACACAGCACTACTAAAAACCATACTATTCCTTTCCTGCCTTATTGCTTAATCCCAAATGTTGACGAAATGTCTCATAGGAAAAATGAGCATCTGATTGATTTGGTATATAAATCACATAATCCGGAGATTGCTTTGCTGCTTCTTGTGCCAAAGTACCGGACTTCGTATTATAGCGATAATCGTACGATATCATCTCTCTGCAGCTTGGAATGATCATCGCTTCCAATGCATTCGTATAGGAACTTCCGCTGATCATGATCTTAGCGGCATCCTTCTGAGGTGTCGTAATATCCGTATACGCATAATCGCCACCCATAAACGCACTGGCATAAGTGTCTCCTTTGCCAAAAAGCGGCGCCTTACTGTTTAGCCGTTTATATTTTAGTTTCCATTTTGGTCGAAGAGTAATCTCTTCTTTACCGGCTGACACTACATATCCAATCTTACGGTTATAGGATCCGGCAACTACCTTTTGCTTGATTCGATAGTCTGACAATGACTTTGTCTGGGTTGCCGGGAACTGCTGTTTCACATATTTCATGACTTCATCATAAACAAGCTGCGTACCATTTGCATTTACATGATGATCTGTCTTGTAATACAGTAATCCATCTCCATCATATTTTTGAAACAGCTCATTTGCATCGATGAATATCACATCGTCCGACAATTCTTGCCGAAGTATACGAATATATCGTTGATAATCTTTCGTAGAATCCGGATAATAACTTGGCAGATACTGTTTAGCACCTACATCTTTACGTGGATAATTGATAAAAAGAAACTTTGCGCCATTTTTTGTGATCTTGGCAGCTTCTCTATTCACAATCTTAGCGAGTTTCTTTACTTCGCGGTCAAATGCCGCATAGTCATTGATCACCTGCGGTTGTTCAAATAATTGATTGTCTTTTCCAATAGAAACTGAACCGGCATACTTCATATGAAGCTTATTTACTGTCAGATCATAATATTGGTGGATTTTGTTCTCGCGACTGCTAAGCTGATCCGAAAACGCATTCTCAACCTTAGAAAGATATGAATCTTTCGTCATTTCCGAATAATCCAGATCCGGAAATTGAGTCAAACTCCTTCCCTCTGTCAGGCTTTTCGCCTCTTTGCCTGCTATCGTCTTAAGCCCTGTGAACCCGATAAACGCCACAAAACATCCAATAAATAGTATTTTTATCCACTTCATTCGTGCGATCCTCTTTTCCTCGCTTTCTTCTATATTGATCAAACTGTTGCTGCTGCGCACTTTATGCGTCATATCTCTATTTTATCAAATAATATAAGACGCCCTTCTTACGCTTCTTTATTCTGATCAATCGCTAAAATTGCCTCATATACTCGTTTGCAATTATCTGTATCTGTCTTGTAATAGAAGTTGTCTACTCTCTTCTTATACTCTTCCGACATTTCACAATCACGTTTGATCGCATCAATGATCGACTGCACAGTCGTCTCATAATCATAGCATACCGGACCAAAACCATCCGTTTCATAATTGAAATAGCCTTCATCGTATGTTTGTCCCTCAAAGAAGGCTTCGCGGTCAAACTGCGCATACACCAGACTTTTCTTCATATAAGCAAAATCAAATGCCACGCTTGAGTAGTCTGTGATCATTAATGCATTCTCCACAAATTCTTTTTGATAGTTCAATGCACCTTCATGAATCTGAATCACATCATTGCCATGATAATCGCCAATCTGCTCCATATGATTTACATGCAGACAGAATTTACCTGTGTATCCATGTTCACGCATACAGTCAAGCAGACGTTCGTCCTGAATCAACCGATCATAAAA
>OLOK01002796.1_pt1 | contig 11632 bp, 6 predicted proteins | sample 1672591 | NCBI WGS metagenome assembly OLOK01 (sample SAMEA3136703, study PRJEB25190) | human gut metagenome | biome: human gut; feature: human-associated habitat; material: faeces | place: Austria | collected 2013 | reverse complement strand
CCGTCGTGGCCGGCGAGCGCGAGCGCTCGGTGGTGCATGCGTTCGTGGTCGCCGACGAGGGGGCTGACGTGGATCCGGCCGGGGTGCTGTCCCGCGTGGCCGGGCTCCTTCCCTCCTACTTCGTCCCCCATGACGTGACGGTCCTAGACGAGTGGCCCTTGAGCGCGAACGGGAAGGTCGATCGAAAGGCCTTGGCCGGCATGGCCCCCGAAGCGGCCCCGTCCGCATCCTCCCTGTCCGAACCGGCCACCGAAGCGGAGCGCGCCGTGGCGTCGGTGTGGGAGGAGCTGCTCGATGCGGGGCCCGTCGGAAGGGAGTCGAACTTCTTCGAGCTGGGCGGCGACAGCCTCATGGCCATGAGAATGACGAGCGCTTTGGAAAAGCGTCTTGGATTCAAAATTGGACTTCAAGAATTTATATCCGATCCGACTGTAGCCGGAATCTGCCAAAAGATAGATACGACATGCGGGGACACATATGAGGAGGGAACCCTATGATGGACGAGATCCGATGCCTTCTTGAAGAGATGGCAGATGCGGGAATACGTTTATGGGTCGAGGACGGAAAGCTAAAATTCAGAGCGCCATCTGGAGCCATGACGGTAGAAAGGGCTAACCTGATAAAGAAGAACAGGGATGCTGTAATCGCAGCCCTCAACGAACCTCGCCCGATAAAGCGCGAGCCCGAGAAAAGGTACGATCCTTATCCTCTTACAGACATACAGCAAGCTTATCAGCTTGGCAAGAGCGAAGCTTATCCCTACGGCGGAGTGGGATGCCAAGGGTACATGGAGATTAGCTTGGGAGGCGTTGAATTCGAGCGATTGAACAACGCATGGCGAAAAGTGGTGGCTCGGCATGACGTACTTCACTCGGTCATTTCTGAAGACGGTTATCAGCAGGTGCTGGAAGAATATGATGTGGGATTGATTGAATTCGTCGAAGCCGAATCGCGAAGCTTAGAAGAGGTCGCTTCCGAATGTCGTAGAACCATGGATCACAAGGATTATGCAACCTCGGTCCATCCGTACGAACTGAAAGTGAGTACTGATGGGATTAAGTCAATCCTCCACATATCAGTCAACTTGGCTCTTTGTGACTTTTTGAGCATTACCATAATCCTCAATGATCTGGCTCGGGCATATGACGGCGAGCAACTAGATAGCAGCGACGAGATTTCCTTCAGAGATTTTGTCATGGATGCAAAAACCCGAGGAGTTTCCAGCCCTTCTCTAAAAGCAGATGAGGAATACTGGTCGGCACGCATTGACGAATTGCCTCCCGCCCCTATGCTTCCCATGGGGCCGAATCCTGACGTGCGAACGGGAGTTAGATTCATTAGGCACCAGATGAGCCTTACCGATAACGAATGGGCAGAATTCCGTCGCACAAGCGCAGAGAAAGGGGTTACCCCCACAGCTGCATTGGTCGCTGCATTCTCGGACACTTTGGCGCTGTGGGCGGAATCATCGGATTTCACGATCAATATGACAATGTTGAACAGGGGGGACGACATTCCTGGAATCATGCGTACGGTCGGTGATTTCACAATGTCAAGCCTATTGGGATTGATTCGTGACGAGCGCGCGCCCTTCTTCTCCCGCGCTCGTGCAGCGCAATCACAGCTATGGTCGGATCTTGAACATAGAAGCTTCTCCGGAGTCTCCGTGCTGAGAGAGATCGCGCGACGACGTGGACGTGCGGGCGGTGGGGCGCTCATGCCGTTCGTTTTCACGAGCAGCATCGGCCTACGCGGAGGATCGTCCTTGAGTGAAACAAGCCTCTTTCGTGGCTCTCGAGTCATCGGCGGACTTTCACAAACCCCCCAAGTATGGCTTGACTGCCAAGCGATGGAGTGGAATGGGTCTCTTGTAATCAATTGGGATGAGCGCGCTGGAGTCTTCCCTGACGGTCTGGTTTCAGATGCCTTTTCATCCTTCGAACAGACCCTTAGAAGTCTTGCCTCGAGCAAAGCGACATGGGAAGAGACACGAATAGTCCATTTACCTCAAAAGCAGAAACTTGTTCGTATCGCAGCAAACGACACCGGCAAAGAAATAGTGTCGAGTACCCTCCACTCAGACTTTATGAAGACAGCCCTCTCTCATCCAGAGCTCCCCGCCGTGCGATTGGGAGATGAGTTTGTGACATATGCGGAGCTGAGGGCGCTTTCCCTCAAAGTGGCCCATAAGTTAAAGCGAGGAGTTCGGACTGCGATCATTCTTGAGAAGAGCATTGCACAAGTAGTTGCGGTGATCGGCTGCAGCCTTGCCGGCGCTCCCTTTATTCCTCTATCCCCTGACCATCCTCGATCAAGAGTCGACACCGTTATGGGCAATGCGGAAGTGGGCGCGGTTCTCGCCAAAGCTGAAACCCTCGAAAGGCTTGACTTGGCCGGCAAAGAAGAGGCTATGGATATCGACCTTATCCTAAGCGATGACATTTCCGCTAACTTCGAGGATCGGACTTTGCCATCTGACGAAGCCTACGTGATCTACACGTCCGGCTCCACCGGGGTGCCGAAGGGGGTGGCGGTGAGCCACGCCGCCGCGTGGAACACCATCGCCGACATAAATTCTCGATTCAACGTTAGGCAGAGCGACAAGATCATCGGATTGGCCGAGCTAACCTTCGACCTAGCTATATATGATATATTTGGAATCCTTTCCGTCGGAGGAGAGCTTATCTTCCCCGAACCCTCATCACTTAATGATCCGTCGAGCTGGTGCGACGTAGTTGTTAAACGCAAGGTAACGATATGGAATTCTGTCCCCCAGCAGATGCAAATGCTTTCTTACTACCTTGATACGGCTCCGGATGTCCCCTCTCTTTCCTTGAGGCTCGCTCTCTTGTCTGGCGACTGGATACCCGTCTCTCTACCCAACGATATCGCAGATAAAATCCCTCACTTGAAAATGGTGAGCCTCGGCGGTGCCACCGAGGGAGGAATCTGGTCGATCTTCCACGAAATCAATCCATCGGATTCGGAAAAGGCAAGCATTCCCTACGGAAAGCCTCTTGCCAACCAGGAGTTTGATATCGTAGGACGCGAACTTGAATCGCTGCCTCTTCTCGTTCCGGGTGAAATCATCATTAGCGGAAAGAGCCTTGCTTCGGGCTACCTCAATGACCCTGTTCGAACATCCGAGAGTTTTATAATGCGGGATGGAGTGAAATGCTATCGAACCGGCGACATGGGCAAATACCTGGAAAACGGCGACATCGAGTTTCTCGGGCGTGCAGATCAGCAGATTAAAGTACGGGGTTACCGCGTCGAGCTAGGCGAAGTGGAAGCCGCTTTAGAAAAGGCACCGGGAGTGGACAAGGCTGTCGCATTTGCTGCCGACAACGATAAAACCGACAAGCATCTTCTCGCCGCAGTCATCGCCGAAAAGGTCAATCCCGACAAGGCAGAATCCTTGTTCAAGAGATCTACGGTCGCCATGAAAGAATGTATGAGAGATCGCTTCAGCAAAATGGCTGTCAACGAAGTTGCAGAGTATTGCCGCAAAGTTGACGAGGTCTGCTTGTCGGCCATGATGAATTTGATAGCAGATGCCGTTAGCAAAGATGGCTTCTCAATGGATGACATGATGCATGGACTCAATGCCAAAGAGAGGAACAGAAGGCTCCTAGAGAGATGGGCGAAGTCTCTCGTCGACATGAAAGCGCTCAATGCAAAGGGCGACTCGTTTTGCTTCTCGGACGATTATAAGAGAGGCGACATTGAAGCTTTATGGCAACAGCTCGAATCCTTGGAACTGAAAGTCGAGTACAGCAAAGGGCTTTTGTCGTTTTTGCACACATGCATAGATTCCTTATCCGGCCTCGTGTCGGGGAAAGTGGATCATTTATCCATACTTTTTCCCGAAGGTGGTTTTGATGTAGCCGCTTCAACCTACAGGGACAACCTAGCCTCCAAAACTCTCAACTCCACACTAGTTAGCATGGTTTCGGAATTTGCGCGCATCAAGGGTGGGTTGAGAGTTCTTGAGGTCGGGGCCGGTACGGGAGGCAGCAGCGACTCGCTCATCGATGCGCTTGAGGGAACGGGGAGCACATATCTTTTTACTGACATCTCTGAATTCTTCCTCTCTGAAGCCCGAAATCGCTACGAAGGTAAAAACTGGATTGGCTACGCCATCTACGATGTCAATAAGGATGCCAGAACTCAGGGACTTGCAGACAACTCATTTGATCTCATCGTAGGCGCAAACGTACTCCATAATTGCATCGATGTCCTTGCAGGGCTGGGGCAAATCAAATCCCTTCTTTCTCCGGGAGGCATTTTGGCCTTTATTGAGGCCACGCGCGAGAGCTTTCCCCTTATGGTCAGCATGGATTTCCAAGATGCCCTCGGGATGGAGTACTCGGATTTGCGTGCAGGAACCAGCAAGGTATTCCTTAACCTCGACGAATGGAGCGGAATCCTCGCAAAAGCAGGTTTTGGCTTGACGGACTGCTCTCCTACGAACGAAGAACCGGATCTCTTTGGCCAGCACCTGATAGTCGCACAAGCAAAGGCTGATATAGCCGCGCTTTCGGTCGATGATGTGGTATCAGCCGCACAAGAAACCCTTCCCTCATACATGATTCCTGAAGCCATTGGGATAATCGACACCCTTCCCCTTTCGAGAAACGGAAAGGTTGACAGAGCCGAGCTTAAACGCCTACCACTGCTCGGAAGAACGCAGTCGAAAACTGCGGGCATCGGAGATGAGAGAGACAGCTACCGTAGCGATTTGGAAGCACGCCTAGCTGTAGAGTTTTCTGAAGTACTCGGAGCAGATAGCGTCAGGAGGGATGATGACTTCTTTGAGCTTGGAGGCGATTCGCTTTTGGCCACCAAACTCGCAGCCCAGATAAAGAAGAACGTAGACGAAGCGGCTGAGCTTGAATGGGAGTGGCTTTTGAGAAAGATGATGGAAAGCCCAACGGTCAGCTCACTCGCACTCGCGCTCTCCAGTACAGAAGAAGCAGAAAAGGCCGCGCCCAAAGGGCAGATGGCGCCTGTTGTCGTATTGAAAGACGGAAACGGAGATGGCGTCGTTAACGTATTGGTGCATGACGGAACAGGCACTCTTGACCCATACCGCGACCTTATTAGCGCTTCGGGTGACAAACTCATCATCGGTGTGCAAATGCCCGACATGCAAAAAGCCTTGGATTATGACACCCGATCTCTTATAGAAACCCTCGGAAGAGAGTATGCCGACCGCCTCTCGGAATGGAATGGATGCAGCTTTAGGATAGTGGGATACTGCATGGGAGGTTTGATCGCAACAGAGATTGCAAGAAACCTGATGGAGCAGGGAGAAACCGTTGCCGATCTCTTTGTCATCAGCTCATATGGGTTCCCGTTCAAAATCACCGAAGACGTAATGATTGAGTATGCTTTTGCTCGCGTACTTAATGCCCCAACTGAAGACCTCGGGTATCCGAAAGACGACGAAGCCTTCGCCAACGCAATCGCTGATGCCCAGATCCGACACCCCGGAGTATTGGATCTTCTCGATGGTGAAGGCCCTGTTGTCGAAAAACTGAAGAAGATTGCCTCCCTAGATTCGAACGAGCGCATGCGTAGGATACTTTCAACCGTGACCGCCGATAGCAACGTCGTAGAAAGATTGACCCAAATTTACAGGACGTTCAAACATAATTTGATTGCAGTAATGGAATACGAATCAAAACCCTATCTTGGCCCTATCCACTTTTTGCGAGACAGTGGAAGAATGGGGCTATTCAAGAACATCGGTGGTGATGAAACGGTTTTCTGGAACAGCGTCGCCCTCATGGGGATAGACACCCAAGATATAGAAGGAGATCACTTTACCTGCATATCCGGAGAACACGCAAAAGATGTCGCAAAGAGAGTGGGGCTTCGATGATCGGAGTGCTTGGGTCGAGCGGGCATGTTGGATCACTGCTTGCCGACATGCTGAAAGCTAAGGGGTACGAGCTTCGCCTCGGTTCTCGCTCGGCCGGATTCATCGTCAACATGACAGACCCTAGTTCTTTGTCAAGATTTCTCGATGGATGCGATGCGGTGGTCAACTGCGCTGGCCCCGCGTATCTACTGAGCGAACCAGCAGCAAGAACCGCCATAAGCTCAGGCGTTGCATACTTTGACGTTGCCGGCTGCGAAAACCTGTGCAAAACCCTAGCTGACGAATCGGCGGAAACACCGGTTGTATTTTCTGCAGGAATGGTGCCGGGGCTCTCGGGTCTTCTACTAAAGATGGCTATTTCCGCAAACAAAGGACAGGATATTGTTGGCTTTGCCGGGGGAGTCCAAGATATCTCTCTGGGTGCTGCGGCGGATCTAGTTTTGAGCATGTCCGATACGTCGGGATATGGCAACAATGGCTCCATGTGGCGTAGCGGCGCAGTCCGCGAACTTGACCACGATCCAACCCCCGCCCCCTCTTGCTTTCCCGAAGGGTCGTTTTGCAGAGCCTTTTTGTCAGAAGAGGCGAGAGTCATAGCCGAGAAGGAGGCACTTCCAAGACTTGAATGGTATAACGTATTTGTAGGTGATCTGTTTTGCAAGGCTCTTGTCGACGCACAGTTGTCGAAAACCCAGAGCCTCGAAGAAGCAAGCAAGAAAATCAGCATAGCCGCATCCATCGATGCTATGGGTAGACAGGCATTTTATACGTTGGCTGCAACTTCTGGAGAAATGGCCTACATTGTTAAATCGGCCGACAGCTATGAGCTAACTGCAGCAGTGGCATGCTATGCCATAGAGAGTTTCCTTGCTGGGAGCATCCCCAATGGCGTATACAACTTGCCCGATCTGCTTGATCCAGAACTGGCGATATACGGAATTCTATCTTTGTCTAAGAGTGCTCGAATCGAAATTGCACCGTCAAAGTCTTTGTTTGAAGTCGAGGAAGGCGAGTTATGAAAGCCGTGGTTGTGGGGAGCACGTTCGGAAGCGTATATGCCGAGGGCATTAAGATTGCCGACGATGTAGAGCTGGCTGGTATTGTAGGCAGGGGGAGCAAGAGAAGCGCCGCCTTGGCTGCATCATACGGAGTTCCTCTGTATCAAGGGGCTAATGCCGTTCCGGCAAACATAGATCTTGCTTGTGTCGTGGTAAGATCAGCCATGGTTGGAGGAGATGGAGTTGAAATATCTCGCTCCTTCCTCGAGAAGGGCATTCACGTAATCCAAGAGCAGCCCATGCATAGCAGCGAGGTTCTTGAGCTGACCAGATGCGCTGCAGAACATGATTGCAAATTCATGCTTAACGGTTTCTATCCATATCTCGATTCGGTTAAGCGCTTCATTGATGCCGCAGCTTCCCTTCGCAAGGAACACGAATTGCTAAGCATAGATGTGACTACATGCGTACAAGTAGCATACCCTTTTGTAGAGGTGGTTGGGAAAGTGGCCGGAAGCTTGCATCCTTTCAGATTGGAGAAGATAGCAGATGCCGGTCCTTTTGACATCCTAGTCGGAGAAGTAGGAGGAGTTCCCCTTTCCGTTCGATTCCAAAACGAAATGGATTCCAGTGACCCAGACAATAATGCCATAGCCCTGATGCGGATGGATGTTTGCTCGGATAAAGGCATTCTGTCCCTATGCGACGTTTACGGAGATGTTCTTTGGACGCCACGGTTTCATGTCGGAAAGGCAGCAGCCGACAGCTCGAATCTCTCAACCGTCGAAAGCGCAAGTATTAACGTTCTTCATAGGAGAGCAGAGGCATATAATTCTATCCTCGCTGAACAGTGGCCGAAGGGGATTGCCAATATGCTCTCGGAGAGACTTGGAGAGCGCAACTCCCTTGCCACAACCCAATTCCAGATTTCCGCATGCCTAGCCTGGCAAGAGTTTACTTCGGCCTTAGGTGCCCCAAGCGAATTGAGGCAACGTCGTTAATGGTAGTCGAGCGAACAGCGTCATTTGGAAAGCTTCATTTAAAAGGCATTGTTGCTTCGGTAGGTTTGACCGCTGGGCTTCTCGTTTTGATATTTCCATTGCCGGAGTTGGAAAGCCCAGCACGTATTCAGCTTGCTCTCACTCTCGGTGCTTTATCGTTTTGGGCAAGCGGAGTGATGCCGGCCCCAATTACGGGCATGCTGTATATGGGGCTACTGCTCATCACGAACTCCTCTGATCCGCTAACAGTTTTTTCTGGCTGGACGAACGAAGGAGGCGGTCTATGGCTGGTGCTTTGCGCGTTTCTCATAGCTTCTGGAGTTGAAAGGTCTGGACTTGCTAGAAGAGCAGCTCTGAGTATTTGCGCATCCGGTCAAGTCAAAGGTTTTCAATCGCTCATTGCAGCGATAGCCGTCATAGAGCTGTTGTTCGCACTGATCATTCCAAGCGCCTTTGCAAGAACATTCGTCATATTGGCAGTTGCAAAAGAAGTGTGCAAAGAAAATAGCGTATCTGAGACGGATGCCGCTGTAATCAATTTTGCATGTTTTGCGCTTGCAGTTCCCACGACACTTATCTTTTTGACTTCGGAACCAGCCCTCAATACACTCGTTGTTGAATATTCCGAATTAGGGTTGAGCTGGGTTGGCTGGTTCAGCACTATAGGCATTCCCAACATCATCTACTTATTTTTAGTGACAGTTCTGTTTATAAGAGTGTTTAAGCCGTCTGGAAAGGTCGTCTTTGTAGATGGGGTAAAAAGCCGCGCTTCGTTAGAAGACCTTGGCAGATTGAGCCCTAAAGAAAAGAAGATGGCTTTGTGGCTCTCTCTGATGATTGCATTCTGGTTGCTTTACCCTTTCATGGGAATAGGTATAGCGTGGGGAACTATGCTTCTCACATCGCTTATGTTCCTACCTCGAATCGGAGTACTTGACGCAAAAGCTTTTGCAGACGTTCCCGTGGGAACTCTTGTATTCCTCACCTGTGCGTTGTCGATCGGATCTGTAGGCGAAGCCACAGGTATGAGCCAGTGGATTGCCGATACGGCGCTCCCAGCTTCTTTACCAAGCGATATTCTGTCAACCGTCATTTTTATATCAGCAATATCATTGGCCATCCATACTTTGATAGGATCAGTGTTGGCCACCGCTGTCGTTATTTTTCCCATACTGATATCGTTCGGCGATGTAGCGGGATTGGGCGTAAGCGATGCGGGCGCTGTTCTGATCGCATACCAAATGATTGCCAGCCAGTTTTTTCTTTCGATGCATCAGGCACCGATTGCCTCTGGCATGGAGCTTGCTGGGTACGGCGAAAAGACCGTAATGAAGCTTGGCGCTCCCATGACTTGCCTTGCGCTTGTTCAGCAGGTACTCGTGACTGGCTGGCTTTTTCTTGCAGACGTTTTGTAGGATCGCTCCTAGGAGGACAAGCGTGAACAATTGGATAGTCGATCTCAATCAGAAAGAGCAAGCGAGAGGAACAGCTTTGGTATTTGTGCCCCATGCGGGCGGAGGACCCAATGCATTCAGATCTGTCGCACGCGAGATTCGCAGGAAACTTCCTGTCTACGCTATTTGCTATCCAGGTCATGAAAATAGAATATCGGAGCCTCTCGTAGACGATTTCTCGTTTGTAGCAGAGGGAATCGCCAAAGCAGCGTCCGCATATTTTGAAGATCGACCTTTTGCCTATTTCGGACACAGCATGGGGGCCTCCCTTGCCCATGAAGCAGCTCGAATCGCAGCGCTGGATAAACTGCATGGCCCTTCGCATTTGATAGTATCAAGCCGAGAAGCTCCTTCGAGCATCAGAGAGGCCCACGTCCACCTCTATGACGATGCCGAATTTAGGGAAGAATTGCTTCGCGTAGGCGGAATATCTCCCGAGGTGCTCGAGATAGACGAACTCTGCGATATATTTTTGCCGATCATTCGGAACGACTACAAACTGATAGAAGAGTACGTTCCTACAGAAAATTATGAGATGGGCATCGACTGTCCCGTTACGGCTTTCTTAGGGAAGGACGATCCGGAAGCTCTGGAGAATGAAATGAGGGATTGGGCAAACGTTACGACAGGCTTCTTCGAGATGAGGCATTTCCAAGGAGGGCATTTTTACTTCATGGACGATGTTTCCCAAGTCGCCACTGCTCTAGTCGAAACGCTGCACAACAACAGACAATCCAGCGTCTAGATCGCCACACTAACCCTCGAAAGGCACGGCGATTTCCTCCTCGCAGGTGTAGCGCGCCACTCTTTCCGCATGGGTGACAACGACAAGCGCCAAGCCCTCGTCTCGTTTCAGCTGGTTCAACGTATCGAGGATGTCCTTTTGAGTGGTGGGGTCGAGGGCGGAGGTCGATTCGTCGCAAACAAGCACCTTGGGCTCATGGGCGAGGGCCCGGGCGATGGCAACGCGCTGGGCCTGTCCACCCGAAAGCGAGCGGGGGTGCTGGCGTTTGATCTCGTCGGGCAAACGCACCAAGGCCAAAAGCTCCGAGACCCGCTCCCTCACCTCTTTCCTCGACCAGCGAGGATGCACCCGCCTGACGGCGCGAGAAAGCTGGGTGTCCACGCAAAGCGCGGGATTGAGGCTTGTCGCAGGATCCTGCGGCACCATCTGCACGGCGGCAAGCTCGGTTTGCGACCGATCCTTGAACGAGCGCGCGAGAACATGCATATCCCCATCGCCCAAATCGAGCGCCACAGAACCTCTTTCCGCAGGGCGCTCTCCCGTGATGGCCCTGACAATCGTACTCTTGCCCGACCCCGAAGGCCCGAAAAGGGAAAGCCCCCGGCCATGATTGATCGAAAACGCGGCATTCCTCGTTGCAACCTTGCCGTCGGGCGTCACGACATCGAAGCTTGATGCTGAAAACACAGGGGCACCGGCGGATGAATCCATTTCATCGCCGGGACGCCGTTCAAGCCGCTGGGCGTCAACGAGTTTGCGGGCGTAATCGGTTCCAGGGTTGTTCATCAGCTCGGAATGCGAAACCGTTTCGAGAACGCAGCCCTCTTTGAGGACGGTGACGGATTCGGCGAACTTGCCGGCCACATCAAGGTCGTGGGTGATGGCGACAACGCTCATTCCCGATTCGGCGCAGATTCCCTTGATGGTGGCCACGACCTCATCGGCGGTGGCTCCGTCGAGGCCGGCAGTGGGCTCGTCGAGTATAAGCACGCGAGGTTTCGACGCGATGGCCTTGGCGATGGCCACACGTCGACGCTGCCCTCCGGAAAGCGAGCGCGGCCTCCGGTCGAGCAGCCCTTTGACACCCGAGAGGCCCACCCTGCCAAGCAAGCCGAGCGCATCCTCGTCGTCCATCGGGACGGATTCTGACAGCAGCGCGCGCACCGTCATGTGGGGCGTGAGCGAGAGAGCGGGATCCTGCGACAGCCACGATACCGTTTCCGCCCGGTAGCGCCTCAGCGATGAGCCTTTGAGAGAAAGCACGTTCGCCCCGTCGACGAAGATCGTTCCGGCCTCGTGGACGAGGCCGCTGCGGATGCGTCCCATGAGCGCGAGGGCGAGCGTGGTTTTGCCCGACCCCGATTCTCCGACGAGAGCGCGGTTTTCTCCGGCCAAAATCTCTATCGACAGATCGTCGATAACGCGTTTACCCCCGAGAGTTGCAATCGAAAGGCCCGCTATCTCGACAATCGCGTCCGATCCGTTCGTCACAGGTTGCTCCTTTTCCCTATTCGATCAAGCAGAAGATTGCCCGATATGGTGATGCA
>OLOK01002782.1_pt1 | contig 11643 bp, 11 predicted proteins | sample 1672591 | NCBI WGS metagenome assembly OLOK01 (sample SAMEA3136703, study PRJEB25190) | human gut metagenome | biome: human gut; feature: human-associated habitat; material: faeces | place: Austria | collected 2013 | reverse complement strand
TAAACTTCGTTACGGTCCGCGCAGAACCATCGTCCATTGGACAATGTGCGCCCCACGGAGTGTTTATCTCAGTCGTAGTCTTATCGACTGAGATAAATTTGAATGCAATGTTTTCTTACATAGATTAGACGTTTATGAAAAGAAAATATCCCTTTTATTCTATTATTTTTTTATTTTGTAACCTTTTTCCTTTCTCATTTGTGTTATAAATGAAAGGACCTTTCAAAATATAATAGGAGTAAAAAACTCATGAGACAATCCGTTCAGGAATTGATTGAACGTTATCAGAATAATCTTTATGCAATTGCATTTAACATCTGCAAAAATCCATCCGATGCGCAGGATGTCGTTCAAGATACGTTCATTCAATATTATACAAGCAAAAAAGAATTTGAAGACGAACAACATCTGCGAGCATGGCTGATTCGCATTGCAATTAATAAAGCGAAAAATATGACTCTTACTTTCTGGCATCAGCATAAAGTTTCTTTGGAAGAATACATGGAATCTTTAACTTTTGAAACACCTGAATCAGAAAATCTTTTCGAGGAAGTCATGAAGCTTCCAAAAAAATATCGAATCGTCATTCATTTATTTTATTATGAGGATTATTCCGTTAAGGAAATCGCAGAAATTTTAAAGTTATCACAAAGCAACGTAAAAGTTCGTTTATCACGCGCAAGAGCACTGCTCAAAGAATCATTAAAGGGGGAATGGAATTATGACGAATAAAGAAAAATACAAACAGGCTTTTTCTGGATTGCATCCCTTAGAACCAATTTCTCTGGAGGTAACACAAATGGTAAAAATGCAAAAGAAACACAAATTTCAAGTCGCTGCTGCAATCCTTACCGCATTCATTTTAGTCGGAGGCACCGGAACTGTATACGCAGCAAATGTTGGCGGAATCCAGCGTACCATTCAGCTCTGGATTCACGGAGACCAGACTAATGCCACACTCGATGTAAAAGAAGATGGCTCTTATAACTTGAATTATTCTGATGAAAATGGAAATACAGTAGAGCAGGGCGGTGGCGGAGTCGCATTTGATGCCGACGGAACAGAACGCCCACTTACAGAAGATGAAATCATGGAACAGATTAATATGCCTGAAGTAGAATACGAAGAAGATGGAAGTGTCTGGGTTTATTACGAAAATCAAAAAATCGAAATCACCGATAAATTTGATAATGATAAAATCTGCTATGTGAAAATTAAAGGCAAAGAAAAGACTCTTTATTTAACTGTAAAATACCAGAATGGTTACTGCATTTCAGAAGATAAATACCCAAACCCTGCTTCTTTTAACTGATTTTTTATTTTTCATACAAAGCAAGAGCAGTTCAGAAAATTCATTCTGAACTGCTCTGCTTTATTTTTACAAGCTCTCTGTAAGAGACTGTAAATTAATTCACCAATTTTTTTCTTAGCAGATTTCTACTAATTCAATCTTAAAGTTTAATTCTTTTCCTGCCATTTCATGGTTTGCATCAAAAGTGATTGTTTTTTCTTCTTTAGCTGTTACTTTTACAGGGAATGGCTGACCAAACTGATTGGAAAGATAAACCTGCTGACCTACAGTAAGATCTTCGGAACCTGGAAGCTGTGCGATTTCCAGGGCGTCAGCTTAAAAGAAATTCAAGCATGGCTTGGTCACAGCACAATAGGTACAACCGCTAATATTTACACGCATCTGGACGAAAATAATAAGCTGTCGTCCGCAAACGCAATTCTTTCCATTTTGCCAGAAAAATAGAATCTCAGAGCAGAAAACCTGCTCTGAGATTCCAGATGGTGCCGCTAACCGGAATCGAACCGGTACGAAAATCACTCTTCGGCAGATTTTAAGTCTGCAGTGTCTACCTGTTCCACCATAGCGGCGTATTCAATCCCTTCAAATGAAGGGATATGAAGTTGGAGGGATGTTTTGGAGGGATGCTCCAAAACAGAGAAAAGAAAAAGTCAAAAAGTTGGCTGTTTGTAAGCACAATTCGGATTGGGTGCTGCATCCGGCCCACGGGATTTTAAGTCTCGGGTGTCTACCTATTCCACCACAGCGGCATGTCCCCCCATGACGGGGGATATAAAATTACATAACAAATGTCAGCACATCGACACAGCCTATGGTAGCATATTTTCCGTCAACCGTCAAGTGCTACAGCTGGTCGAGATTCAGCGTGAAGGCTTGCAGGCAGTTGTTTAGAAACCATTCCAGCTCAGGGCTGTTCATGGCTTTCAGCGCGTCCAGAGTCTGCAGCGCCGCGGAGTCGAATTCCGTGTTGCCCGCTTTCTGCTCCTCCAGACACTTGATGTGGGCGGACAGCTTGTCCGCGGCCTTGACGAAGGGCTCCAGCTCCGCGTCGTCCTCCAGCACATAATGGGTGTAGCTGGAACGCAGCTCGGGGGGGAGCATATCCAGCAGACGGTTGCCCGCAATGCGCTCCACCTCTTTGTAGGCGGTTTTGATGTCCGGATTGTAGTATTTGATGGGCGTGGGCAGGTCGCCGGTCAGGATCTCCGAAGCGTCGTGGTACAGCGCCGCCACGGCGCAGCGGTCAGGGTCGGGGGCGGGGAGGTTCAGAATGTCCCGGCGGATCAGCGCCAGAGCATGGGCCAGCACCGCGGTCATGTGGCTGTGCTCGGAAATGTTTTCGGAAAAGGTGTTGCGCATCAGACCCCAGCGGGTTATGTAGCGCATACGGCCCATGAGGGCGTAAAATTCATTTGCCATGGATGATCTCCTCTATGTCCGCGACCAGCTGGGCGGGCGTCTCGCAGAAATGCTTCGCACCCACCGATTCCATGCAGGCTCTGTCCCGGAAGCCCCAGAGAACGCTGAGGCAGGGGACACCGGCGTTGTTCGCCGTCAGGACGTCCACGTCGCTGTCGCCGACGTAGATGCACGTATCGGCGCCGATGGATGCCATGGCCTTGTAAACCATGTCCGCGGCGGGCTTACGGGGACAGTCAGGGCTTTCCCCACGGGCGTAAATGCCGGGGAAAATGTCGGCGCAGAGGGTTTTGACCGCCGCGTCCGGCTTGTTGGAAACAATGGCGAGGGGGTAGCGCTCCCCAAGGGCGGCCAGCGCTTCCGGAATGCCCTCATAGGGCTTGGTTTTGATCTGGCAGTGGGCGCTGTAATAGGGCTGGAACGCCGCAAGCACCGGGGCGGGGTTCGCACCCTCCGGGACGGCCTGAGCGATCAGACGGGCAGCGCCGTTGCCGACAAACTGACGGACTTCCTCCACCGTGCGCTGGGGATAGCCAAAGGATGCAAGAACGTGGTTGACGCTGTCGGCAAGGTCGGCTAGCGTGTCCAGAAGCGTGCCGTCCAAATCGAATAAAATACCTGTTTTCATCATAAACCTCTGTTTTTCAGTACCCGAATGTCGTTTCCCACGAAGGTCAGACGCTGGAAGTCACCGTGGAGCCGGGACGCGATCTGGGGGGAGTAGCGGCGGCTCAGCTCGTCCACATTCAGGTTGGTGGAGATGACCATGGGCTTGGCGGCCATCATTCTGTCGTTGAGTAAGCTGTACAGCGCGGCTGTGACGAACTGTCCGGGCATCTCTGTGCCGAGATCGTCCAGAATCAGAAGATCGCTGTTCGTCAGCTTGGCCGCTTCCCGGCGGGTGTCATCACTGGGGTTGAATTTTGCCTGCTCCAGCTTGGAGAACAGGTGGCTGGAAGTTTCGTAAACAACGCTGTAGCCCCGGTCGGTCACTGTCCGGGCGATGCACGCCGACAGGAAGGTCTTTCCCAGCCCCGTCCCGCCGATGAACAGCAGATTTCCCGCGTTGGGGGTGAAGGTCGCGGCATACCGGCGGCAGATGTTCAGCGTCCGCTCCATAATGGTGCGGGGGCTGGCGCCGTATTTGGGGTCGATGGCGTCGGGGTAGTAGTCCAGCCGGAACTGGCTGAAGGTTTCCCGGCTGTTGGACAGCACGGAAATTTCCTTTTTCTGCTCCTGACGGCAAAGCTCGCTTAAGCACTCGCACATGGTAGTGCCCACATAGCCGCTGCCGCCGCATTTGTCACAAATGGGGCTTTCGTCCAAGAAGCCATCCTCAAAGTTCGCCGCGGCCAGCGCTGCCCGTTCCTGCTGTAAGCTGAGGTTTTCCCGCCGCGCCTGTTCCAGCAGCGCCTGACCGTCAGAACCCTGCAAAAAGGCCGCCTGAGCGGCCTGCGCCATGGTGCGGCGCAGAAGCATGTCGATTTCCCGGATGCGGGGAACTTTGGCGTAGGCTTCTGCCAGATGTTGCCTGTTTTCCGACTCCCGGTCTTCCTTCGCCTGAGCCAGACGCGCCCGGGCGCGCTGGAGCACTTCCGCACTGTATCCCACGAATTATCCCTCCTGCAATACTTTCTGAATGGCTTCCAGCTCTGCTTCGCCCAGCTGGCCGGAGGCGCCCTTCGGGACGCCCGTCTTCCGGTCGCCGGTGCGGACGTCCTCGGCGCTGTGGAAGCCCTGCTGCTGCCAGCGCTGGAGAATTTTATTCATGTACGCCCAGTTCAGCCCGCCGGTGTTCAGGCAGGTGCGTTCGTAGGCCATGGAGATCAGCTCGTCGTCCATGCCCATGTCAAGCCAACTCTGGGCATAGCGCTCCTCGGCGGCGGTGAGACTGCGCCCCCGGATCTGGATCAGGTTCATCAGCCGGGACAGCCGGGAATTGCGCACGTTCTGCGCCTGAATGAAAGCGGCGGCTTCCTCTACGGTGTCGATGCCCCGTTCCGCCCAGTTGTAGGCTTCCTTCTCGATGGTGCGCAGAGACGGGTTGCGCAGGCTTCCTCTCTGTCGAGCGCGTTCTTTACAGTAGCACACCAGCAGGGAGATCACGTCCGCGGTCAGTCCCAGGTAGCGCACAAAGCCCAGAAGGATTTTCAGTTCTTCAGTGTTCAGGCTCCGCCCCAGCAGACGCTGCACTTCGCCGTAAAGGCTTCGGAAGGTGTTGTCCGAGTCCATGGCGTCCAGCACGTCCTTTTCGCAGTAGCTGGGGCGCTCGCCGGGGGCGATGTGGCTGGGGCGGTCTTCCGGCCACAGACCCAGCTGCCGCAGGGTAGCGGCGGCGCAGCCGTAGCGGGGGGCGCTGAAATGCAGATCGGCTTCCGCGTCCTCGGGGCGGTTGCCGCTGTTTATGTAAAGGTAAAGCAGCGCTGCATCCGGATTGGCGGCGGAGAGCAGCCTGCGAATATCGCTCTGGGAAATTTTGACAGGTTCGGTTATCATTTCGGTGCCTCGCAGAAAACGTCATTTTCCGTCATTATACCACAGCTTCCCAACGGGGACAACGGCGGGGCGGCAGAGAATTTCGCAGAAAAACGAAGATTTTTTTTGGCAGGACACAGGATGTTGTGGGCAGGGGAGAGGGCAAGTACAAAAACCGGAGCCGACGCGCACGCGGCATGTGCATCGGTACTCCGGTTTTCGTTTATTCGCAAAAAATCTGTGGCAAAATGTACGCAGGTGAGCCGTTCCCTTCTCCCTGCGCAGGAATCGCTGAACACAAATCTTTTTCGCCCGCTCGCTTCCGATTAAAATAAGTATTTTAATCAGAAAACGGTATCAAAGAGAAAAAACATTCTGTCTGATGCCGCGAGAAAGCAGAAGAAGCTTGTTTTCAGAGTTCCTAATTCGCGTCATACCGCTGCGCATTCGGCGACACACTTGACAGTAAATGAAATGGGCGAAAGCAACCGTCGTCACGTTTGGTTCCCGTTCCTTTGCTGTCCGCAGGTAGCTTAACCGGAACAAGCCTGATTATTCGGAGGTGCCTATGGAAAAATTTGTAACGTTGCTCATTCCCGCCCTTGTCGCGCTGGTGCTGGTGCGGCTGCTGCTGATGCCCATGAAGCTGATTTTCAAAATCGGCATACACTCCGGGTGCGGCTTTCTGTGCTTGTGGCTGCTGAATTCCGTCGCGGGATTCACGGGGGCGTATTTCCCCATCAACGCCGTGACGGTGCTGGTGGCGGGATTTCTGGGATTGCCCGGAATCGGCGTTATGGCGCTGCTGGAAGTGCTGTCGATGTAGTTTAACGCAGTACCGCCCTCCCTGAATGGGGAGGGCGGTATGCTTTACTTATCCAGATGTACGTTCAGATGGGGGTAGGTCATGGTGATGCCCTGCTCGTCGAAGACGTCCTTGACCCGCTGGGTCAGGGCAAAATACACGTCCCAGTAATCCTCGGTCTTCACCCAGACGCGAAGGGTGTAGGCAATGGCGCTGTCGCCGTAGCTGCTCACGCAGGCGCTGGGGGCGGGGGTCAGAAGCACATTGTCCATGGTTCCCGCCAGCACCAGCGCGTCGATGACCTTCTGGGTGGGGGCGTCGTAGGAGGCGGAGACGGGGATGTCCACCCGGCGGGTGTCGGCGGCGGAGTAGTTGACGATCTGCGCCGCGACCACGGCGCTGTTGGGAATGGAAATGAGCTTGTTGTCAAAGGTGGCGAGGCGGGTGTAGGTCATGTTGATCTCCTGCACCGTGCCGGACTGCCCGGCGATCTCCACATAGTCGCCGGAGTGGAAGGGGTGGGTGGAAAGAATGGTGAAGCCGCCGATGACGTTGGTGAGCATATTCTGCAGGGACAGGGAAACGGCTAAGGTCAGGACGCTTGCCAAAGCGACGATGCCGGTGACGTCAATGTCAAGGCTGGAGGCTACGCTCAGACCCAGCAGGATATACATGGCCACCTTGGCAAGGGACAGGATCAGGCTGTGGGCGGCCTTTTCCAGATGGGATTTTTCCAGTCCCCCCTGAAGCAGCTTTGTGACGACGCGAATGATCAGAAGGCCAATGACCAGCACGAGAACGGCGTGGAGCACCTTATTCAGCGCGCCGGTTCCCAGAGCGGTAAAAAAATCTTTCAGCATGGAAAACAACTCCTTCAGTGTAACAATTGAATGACGTAATTATAAAACGGGAACGGGGAAATAGCAAGAAAAAATGTGGCGCAGAAGTTGGCAAAAGGCGCTTTTTCAAATGTTAATCCCATTTTAAGAAATAGACCTCTTTCATCTTAAAGAAGCCGGTGATATAATAAGGAAAAAAGATGAAGAGAGGAAGGAAAACCATATGTACAATGTTCTGATTTGCGACGATCAGCCGGATATCGTCAACGCGCTGAAAATATACCTGACCCCCGAGGGGTACAATCTGTTTGAGGCCTTCACTGGCACCCAGGCGGTGGAGATTGCCAAAAACAATGACATTCACCTGATTCTGCTGGACGTGATGATGCCGGTGATGGACGGTATCACGGCGACCTCCAAGATCCGGGAATTTTCCAACGCGCCCATCATTCTGCTTACCGCCAAGTCCGAGACGGAGGACAAGGTGCTGGGGCTGAACGTGGGAGCGGACGACTATATCACCAAGCCCTTTGTGCCGGTGGAGGTGCTGGCGCGGGTGCGTTCCCAGCTGCGCCGGTATGCCCAGCTGGGCAGCCGCCCGGAGGAGGGCAGCGGCAGCATCACCATCGGCGGCATCGTTCTGGACGACCGCACCAAAACCGTCACCGTGGAGGGGGAACCTGTGTCCCTCACGCCCACGGAGTATGCCATTCTGCACCTGCTGATGGCGAACCCCGGAAAGGTGTTCTCCACCAAGGTGCTGTATGAATCCGTCTGGCAGGAGGCGGCGCTGGGCAGCGAGGGCGCCGTGGCAGTGCATATCCGCCATCTGCGGGAGAAAATCGAGATCAACCCCTCTGAGCCGCGCTATCTGAAGGTCGTGTGGGGACAGGGCTATAAAATGGAAGGAGGAAAATAATTTGAAATACAATATTGTATTCAAATTCCTTGCCATCGCCCTGTGTGCCCTGATGCTTCTGGGAGCCGCCGGAAGCGCCGCCGCCATCATCGGCATGACGGAATCGGGACTGTACGACATCTCCGTGGAGGAGCTGCGGGACAGATACATCCGCTCGGACGGCGAATCCATGGCAGACCGCATCGCCGTGGACTATGCCGAAGCGAACCTGGGCGGCGTGCCGGAGGCGATCGCGGGGCCGACCGTGTACGATCTGGGGCCGTCGGGAAAGCCCGGCTGGCTTTACGGCGTGTTCAACCCGGCGCTGGCGGGCTATGTGCTGAAGGACGCCGAAGGAAATGTGCTGGAATCCGGCGGCGCGGAAAAACTGTCGGACGCCGAATTTTATTCCTTCTCCGTCAGCGGCTCTTATAAACACGTCCTGTCCATCACGGAAAAGTCGGAGGCAACGCCTCGGGCGGACGCGAGCACCTATAACGCCATCCCGGAGGGCGGGGCATTGGTTCTCAGTCTCAGCATCGAAACGGAAGACTCCGGTGGGAGCGTGGACAGCGTCGAACCGATCGGCAATATCTATGACACCGGCAACGGCGTTCGCTTTGAGGCCAATCCATCGATGGGCGTGATAGACCTGCCTGACGCGCCTACCACGTGCGTGACGTTCGTTGGTGTAGACGGCAATGTCCTGTATCAGACCTACAACGACGTATCGGACTGCTTCTCGGAAAACGAATCCGGCTATCTGGTGTTCGACACGACCCGGGAGCTGAGCCAAAGCGAAGTTCTGTTGGACGACGTTCCCACTGAGGGCGCATATATCTATCAGGTAACATTCACCACGGAATCGGAGCTGGCAGGCGAGGGGGGACATACCCGCAGCGGCAGCACTCCGGTGGGCGTGCTGAAGCGCAATGACGCGGGCGTCCTGTATTTTCAGTCGGGCGACGCATTCTACCGGGACAATATGCCGCAGGATGCCTTCATCACCGCCGTGGAATTCCGGGACAAGGACGATTCTATTGTTTATCGGGCATCAAACCCGGCGGGCGTGGGCGAATTCGAATGGGATGCCAACGGCACGGCGGTCGTATTCCGGGTAACGCTCAGCCTGACGCAGAAGGTGATGCCCGAGACCCTCCCGGAGACCACCACAGAGACGGTGCCGGAAACAACCGACGAAACCACCGTTACCGTAACGGTTCCGGAGACGACCGCCGAGACCGTCCCGGATACGACGGAGGAGACCCTCCCCCTCGAGACGCTGTCCGCGAACCCCACCAAGCCGGCGGTGACCGGCACGGCAGCCCCGGACGTGATCTTTGCGGACGGCGAATCCCACACCATGGAATATTGGGACGACGACGCCCAGAAGTCCATGGTGGTGGAGTACCGCTACGCGAAGCTGCCCGCCTATACCGTGGAGCTGACCCTGGCTCCCGGCGCGTACCGCTTTGACAGCGGGTACGCTCTGCTTACCCAGGTGTGGAGCTACCGCGACAGCCTGTTCTTCATTATGGGCGCGTGCCTGCTGCTGTTTGCGGTTCTGACCGTGTATCTCTGCTGCGCGGCGGGCAGAAAGCCCGGCAGGGAGGAAGTCCAAGCCGCGGGCTTCAACTGCATTCCTCTGGACATTTACCTTGCCGGTGGCGGGCTGATCATCTTCGGCCTTTTCATGGTGATCGTCCAATTCAACGATGCCGCCGGCCTGTTCACGCAGAATATTCAGACGCTCTGCGCCGGAATGCTGATGGCGGGCTACGCCATGAGCCTGATTTTCGTGAGCTTCTGTTTCGCCTGCGCCGCCCAGTTCAAGACCCCCGGCGGCTACTGGTGGCGCAACAGCGTCTGCTGGCGCTGCATGAATCTGCTGGTGAAGTGCGTCAAGGGCTGCTTCTCCGGCTGCTGCTGGCTGCTGCGGAAGCTGCCCAGGGCGGCGGCTGTATTCTGGGACTTCCTGCTGATGCTTCTTACACCCCTGAGATGGCTGTGGACGCAGATAAAGAAGACCTGTGCAAAAATCGGAAAATCCGTCAACCGGGTGTATTCCATGATGCCGCTGACCTGGCAGTGGCTGCTGACGGGCTTCATCATGGTGATGCTCCTGTTCGCCGCCCTTGCGGGCAGATCGAATCTGATGGTGGTGCTGAGCCTGTGCGCCTGCGTGGCCGTGGTGCTGTACGGGGCGTACTGCTTCGGCATCCTGCTGGAAAGCGCCAAGCGCATGGGCAAGGGCGACTTGGACACCAAGGTAGACGACAAATATCTCATCGGCGCGTTCAAGAGCTTTGCCGGTGACCTGAATGACCTGGCTGGCGTTGCCGTAGTGGCGGCGCAGAAGCAACTAAAATCGGAGCGTATGAAGACAGAACTGATTACCAATGTTTCCCACGATATCAAAACGCCGTTGACTTCCATCATCAACTATGTGGACTTGCTGCAAAAGCCCCACACGCCGGAGGAGGAGAAGACCTATCTGGAAGTCCTCAACCGGCAGTCTCAGCGCTTAAAAAAGCTGATCGAGGATCTGATGGAAATGAGCAAGGCCAGCACGGGAAACCTGACGGCGGACATTACGAAGCTGGACGCGGTGGAATCCGTGAATCAGGCATTGGGCGAATTCGCCGACAAGCTGGAAAAAGCCCAGCTGACCCCCGTATTCCGCCATCCGGAAGAGTCTGTCGCCATGATGGCGGACGGAAGACTTGCGTGGCGGGTGCTGAGCAATCTCCTGAGCAACACCGTGAAATATGCCCTGCCCGGCACGCGGGTGTATATCGACGTGATGGCGCTGGAGGGGAAGGTCATCATTTCCCTGAAGAACATCTCCCGTGACGAGCTGAACGTGGACGCCGACGAGCTGATGGAGCGCTTTGTCCGGGGCGACGACTCCCGGAACACCGAGGGCAGCGGTCTGGGCCTGAACATTGCCAAGACCCTGATGGAGCTGCAGAAGGGACAGCTGCAATTGCTGGTGGATGGCGATCTGTTCAAGGTAACGCTGATCTTTCCCGGAGCAACGGAATGAAATAGGCCAAGGGCGGCGCGGGATTTCCCGCGCCGCCCCGTTTGTCGAAGGAATAGGCGCAAAAAACAGGGAGATATTCCGGCATGAAGAAAAACTGTTCACAATTTCGTCGCTTTTTATTTTCATTTCCGTTATTACCTGTTCAAAACCCAAAGGTATGGTAATACCAGAAAGGTTGCGGAAGCCGTGAGCCGCTCCCTTTCAACTCCGTAGATCCTCTTTTCTACCTCTCTTCTTTCCAAACCCTTTCGCGGAAACCCCGGTGCCAGCATGGCACCGGGGTTTTCCACCCCCCTTGGCGGCGGAGGCCGCTTCGGGGGACCACAGGCGGCTGCAACAAAATTGTAACCTTTGAAAGAAAAAAGATATCGAAATCAGAGATTGTCATTTTTCGTAGCTGGTAAAAAACGAATTTTATGGTAAAATTTGGAGTAAATTTCTTAAGATAAGGGCAAATGTTTAAGAATGTTATAAAGTGTAAAGAATTCTGTTACATTTTGTAATTTTCCTATTGACATCCGGGAACGGATGTGATATCATGCAGACATGAAAGAGATGCCGGGTGCGGAAGCGGCGGAAAGCCTCCCCGATTGGCGACACCAAAGGTTCCAGAGCCGGCAGCATTTCTAAAACAACCAATTTTCTAGGAGGTTAGAAACTATGAAAAACACAATGAAGAAGCTGCTTAGCCTCGTATTGGTGGCTATGCTGCTGGTCTGCGCGGTTCCTTTCCAGGCGGCCGCTGCTGAAAATGCCGAAAACCTGACCGTCAAGACTTACGTTGACGGAAAGTACGTCACTGAACATACTTCGCTTCTCCTTATTAAAGGGATTATTAAAAACACTATA
>OLOK01002775.1_pt1 | contig 11660 bp, 9 predicted proteins | sample 1672591 | NCBI WGS metagenome assembly OLOK01 (sample SAMEA3136703, study PRJEB25190) | human gut metagenome | biome: human gut; feature: human-associated habitat; material: faeces | place: Austria | collected 2013 | reverse complement strand
CAGTTGACGTAGCCCGCTACGCCGCCCTCATTCAGGTAAAATCTCCCACAAATTGCGACGCACATCTTGTAGAAAGCATTTTTCAAACACGCTCTTCAGGGTGAACAATAAAAAATATGTTTTTGGAAGCGTACTAAATTAAAGACTGTTTTATAAAATTTTCAAGAGTAAATAAAAGGGAGAAGGGAGAACAAAGGTATTGAAAAAGGCAAAAAAGAGGTTGATTATAACAAGTCTGCTCATAACTATTCTTATTGTTGCTTTTTTGTTTAGTGGCTGTTCAAATGTGTCTAAATATGCAAAGTCAAAATCAGAAAAAGCATCGGGAGAATCGGCGGTAGTAGATTACACCTGTGTTTCAAAGCCGAAAAGTGAGAAGAAGATTTATGTTATTTTGAAAAATTATCACGGCGATTACTGGAAAACAGTGATTGAGGGGATAGAGAGAGCGGCGAAGGAGATTGATGCAGGGGTTTATCTTGGCGGGATTGATAATGAAACGGATATTGACGGACAGATCAGCTTAATGGAGAAAGCTGTGAAAGAAGGTGCAGATGGTATCCTGCTGGCCCCGGCAAATTCGAATTCACTGGTAGATAGCTGTGAGAAAGTTAGAAAGAAAAAGATTCCAGTTGTTTTAATTGATTCTTCGATTAACAGTACAGAATTTGATGTCTGCTACATGACTGACAACATAGATTCAGGGGAGATGGCAGCGCAAGAAATGCTTACGATGCTGCATGATGCAGGCAATTCTCCGCAGGAACCATTAGCGGTTGGAATCTTGTTGTCGTCAGATGCTTCACAGGCGATGGTAAATCGGGTTTCGGGATTCTTAGATTACTGGGCAAAATACGCACCAACAAAATGGGAGATTACAAAAGATATTGCTTTAAATGGCGGGGATGTGAAAAAAGCAGAGTCGGATGCAGCGAAATTATTGAAGAAAAATGAGAATATAAAGGGAATTTATGGATGTAATAATACATCTACAGTGGGGATAGCAAAGACACTTACAAAACAGAAACGAACGGATATTGTTATGGTCGGATTTGATATGGCAGAGGAGACAAAACAGTTTATTAAAGACCCGGATTATCGAGGGGTTTCCTTAATGCAAAAACAAGACCAGATGGGATATCTGGGAATAGGGACTTTGAATTCCCTTATCAATGGAAAAAAATCCGAGCAAAAATATTTTGATACCGGGGTTATTATGATTGATTCTGATTATCTTATGGAGAAAGGTGTTTCATGAAAAATCGAAGAAAAAATATGAAAAAAAGAGGGGTGCCGCTTGCTTTATATCTGACAGTTTGTCTGGCGATTATTGTGTCCGCATATTTTCACTTGAGCAGGATCGCACAGAATTTTAATACGCAGCATCTGGAATTAATTACCGGACTGTATGCAGAAAAAATGAACGAATCAATGGAATATCTTCAAAACTATGTAAAAGAAGATGTGAAAATGATTCAGGCAATGGAGAATAAGGAGCCGGAAAAGATTCAGAAACGTTTAGAAAAGAACCTGAATCAGAAAATGTTTTGCAATGTCGGATTCATTTTAAAGAATGGAGATGTGTATGGCAGTAAATGTGCCGTCGCGGATATCAAAAAGAAGAACTTTGATAAGCAGGCATTAAGTTCAGCAATTTCCTTTAACTCTGACCCGTACCAGTCAAGTGAAACCGGAAATATGATTATGACTGTATTTGTTCCGGTAGCAGATGACTCGCAGATACGTACTCTCTATGTATCCATTATGATAGAGCAGCTCAGGAAGTTGGGGGTCTATGAATTATTGCAGGGAAAAATCAGTGTTCATCTGTTAAAAGTAGATTCAGAAAACTTTATTACCTGCATCAGCAGTAATGAGGATACGACAGCCAATGGCTGGAATAATCTTTTACTGCAGCAGAAATACTTTAAATACGATGAAAATTATTCTTATAAACAATGGATAAAAGACATGCGTTCTGCTAAGAAAGAAGGAAGATTTGCTGCACAGATTAAAGGAGAAGACTCTACTATATCCTATCGCAGTATTTCAGGAATGCCAGGCTGGTATATTGTCGTTGAGCTGACCAATAAAAATATTTCGGATATTACCCAGCATTTCTCCATATGGGGTGGTGTCTATGGAAGCATACTGGTTGGATTCACTATTTTGTATATGTTAATGCTTCTTTTTATGGAGAAAAAAGAAAAGAAGCGTTATATAGGCTTATCAAGCACAGACGCCCTGACAGGAATTCTAAACCGCAGAGCATTTCAGGTAGAATTAGAAGAACAGATCCGTAAAAAAGAACCGGGATTTTTCATATTTATTGATGTAGATAACTTTAAATCTTATAACGACACCTACGGACATAATAACGGAGATTTATGCCTGAAACACTTCACCAAAGCAATGCAGGAATGTTTCCCGGAAGGAAGTATACTTAGCAGGTATGGTGGAGATGAATTCGTGGTCTATCTAAAAGATGTTACAAAAGAATCTGTATATATTTATATGGAAAAATTCCAGAAAATGATTGCAGATCTGACTCTTGCAACAGGTGAGCAGGTACATTTGTCAGCCAGTGCCGGAGGCGCGGCATTTCCTGAACAGGGAGAAGACTTTATCTCGTTGTGCAGAAGTGCTGACGTAGCATTATATAATGTGAAACAGAATGGTAAAGCGGCTTTTAAGATAAAATAGGAGGTCGCAGCAGGTAAGGGAGACTGGATTCGCTCAAGTATTATGCCCGCAGAGCGAGATAATCCGCAGACTGCCAGATAAGAAAAAACATTGGAGAAGTTTATGAATACAAGAGAAGAAGCAATAAAATATGGTTTATCCTTTGCGAATACCTATGTAGAAGCACCATTTCGTGATCAGAACTGGCAGCTTGTACGGGTGAAGGGAAGTAAGAAAGCATTTCTGTGGGTTTATGAAAAGGATGGATTCATTCATTTGAATGTGAAAGTAGAGCCAGAGTGGAGAGACTTCTGGAGAGAGGTGTATTCATCAGTTATTCCGGGGTATCACCAGAATAAAAAGTATTGGAATACGCTTATCCTTGACGGAACGATACCGGAAAAAGAAGTGAAACGAATGATTACAGAAAGTTACGATATTGTAACAGACAGCCCGACAAAGAGAATCTATGAGGCAGTAAAAAAGATTCCAAAAGGACACGTTGCAACTTATGGACAGGTAGCGGCAATGGCTGGAAATCCGAAAATGTCACGAGCAGTCGGTAATGCCCTCCACAAAAACCCTGATCCAGAAAATATCCCATGTTTTCGTGTTGTAAACTTTAAAGGAGAACTCGCAGGAGCATTTGCATTTGGCGGAGAAGGAGAGCAGGCGAAACGTTTAGAGGAAGACGGCGTAGAGGTAAAGAACGGGAAAGTAGACCTAAAAAAATTTGGGATAAATAGTAATTAGCACAGGCAAGGAAGCTGTCTTTGGCGGCATTTGCTCCAGTACCAACGAATAGAAACCAGAAAATCAAATCACAGCCTGTTGGAAAAATTCTCAACAGTATTTTTATGCCGGTTGGCAGAATGTTCTTGAAATTGAGGTTCTGTAAAAAGAACCGGAGAAGAAAAATCATAAAGACTAAAGAAATATAAGCGTATTAAATTGAGGTGCAGATGGAATCCTCAAAATGGAAGTATTGAAAATCTGAGTTACTGCAAGCCAAACAGACGCCACTAGAAAGAGAAACCTATATTTGTGATTTTCGTCGCTGCGGGCTGGTCTGTTTGTTCCTCCTCCCTACAAATCACTATTTATCTCTTGTTAACTTGTGAATCCATTTATAGCTTCGGAATCTCAAGAAAATCGGAAGTCCCTTAAATATCTGGTCAGACTGCAGGCAGATCACTACCGCAGGAATCGGCCATTTCCACCAAAAAGCAGCGGAGAGAGACAGTGGAAGTACAATGCCCCAGGTACTGATCATATTGACATAGAGTGAAAACTTTGTATCCCCTGCACCACGGATGATTCCAGAACCAACAGGCATCTGGTATGCCATACCAACCATAACTATTGCCATAATGATAATGAGCTGTTCTGTAAGTTGAGTTGCTGTCGGACTTAATGTATACTGTGCCAAAAGGAAATCTTTTGTGAAATAAAGAACGGCACCAAGAATCATTCCAATGCCTACATCAAGTACAGAAAGTGTTCTTGCCGCAGCTTTTACCTCATCCAAATCTCCCTTGCCGACTGCCTTACCCATCATAACGGAAGAAGCAGAGGACATAGCAAGTACAACAACTTTCATATACTGATAAAATGTACTTGCAACAGAATTTGCCGCGATTGCATCGGAACTCAAATGCCCGAGAATCGCTGTCTGCATCGGTACGGAAATCGCCCATAACATGCCGGATATGAAGACAGGAACAGCTATTTTCACATAATCCGAACGCAATAATTTATCAATGTGAAATACTGCCTTGTCTGAAAATAACTTTAACTTTTTATCTATTTTTATCACATAAATAAATACAATAAGGAATTCTAAACATCTCGATATCATTGTACCAATCGCTGCACCTCTGATTCCTAATTCAGGGAACCCAAATCGCCCGTAAATCAAAGTATAGTTAATACTTACATTTACGACTAAAGAAACACACGATATCACAAATGCAATTCGTACCGTCTCCACACTACGAAGCGCAGACAGAAGCACCTGTGTCACAAGATACAAAAGAAATGTATACTTTATAATCTGCAAATAACTTCCTGCCTCAGACAAAATCGCCGTATCAGACGTAAAAAATCCTAAAATTGCGTCTGGAAACAGTGAACATAAAAGAATCAAAAAGATTCCCAGACAAAATGCAATCTTTAAAACCATTCCCGTAATCTGCCGGATTGGTTCCATCCGTTTCTGTCCCCAATATTGCGAGGCAATAACAACCAGCCCATCACCGATAACAACTGCCGCCTGTTGGATAAGGAAAAATACCTGATTTACCAACGCCGCACCAGAAAGAGCATTCTGACTGTACGCTCCAAGCATGATGTTATCGGCCATATTCACGCTATAAGAAATAAGGTTCTGCAATGAAATAATAATAAGCAGCGGAAATAATGCTGCGTAAAAATTTTTATCGTGGGAGAAAAATGTTTTTTTCATAAAAAATAGCCTTTCTGTAGATATAAATCAGTATCAGTGGGGCATTCTTGAACTTCTGTCTTCTTCCTCAAATCTCTCCAACTGATTTCACGAGCTGCCAATGAGCAGAACTCAGGGAGATAAATAAAGCATATTTGTGACTTTAGTCGCTGCGGTTTGAATGCTCGCTTTAAGCGCTCGCATCCAAACCTTGCTCCCAGGCCACAAATATGCTTTATTTATCTTCCTGAGTTCGTCTGCTTCGCCAGCTCTCGGTAAATCAGGCTTTTTTTGCTCCGAAATATTCTTTGGTGAGCTTTACAACTGTTCCCGATAAGAGGAATACAGCAATCAAGTTCGGTATGGACATAAGTCCGTTAAATGTTTCTGCGATACTCCATAATAATCCCAAGTCTACCGTTGCTCCGAGAATCGCAACAAGTGAGTAGACAATCATAAACGGACGAATTGTTTTTGTCCCAAAAAGGAATTCGATGCAGCGGGAGCCGTAAAGTCCCCATCCGATTGTAGTGGAGAATGCGAAACAGCAAAGTGCAATGGCTGTAAAGATGGATACCCATCCGCCATAAGTTGCAGTGAAGCCCTGAATGGTCAGTTCAGCACCGGCCGCTTGTCCGTAAGGAACATTAATGCCGCTGCATAAAATAATTAAGGCGGTCAGTGTACAGATAACGATTGTATCTGTAAATACTTCAAAGATACCGAATAATCCCTGTTTTACAGGCTGGGAGGTATCTGCTGTTGCGTGAGCGATGGAGCCGGTACCAAGACCCGCTTCGTTAGAGAAAATACCTCGTGATACACCCTTTTTCATACTGGTGAATAAAGTTCCTACCATTCCACCGGTAAATGCTGCCGGATGAAATGCTCCTTCAAAAATAGACTGGAATACAGCCGGTATCTGCTGTATGTTTAAAATAACAACACCAAGTCCGAGAAGGATGTAAAGCAGCGCCATAAATGGAACTAAAGTTTCTGTTACTTTTCCGATTCGGCGGATACCACCGATAAGAATTAAGGCAACAGCGATAGCAATAACAATACCGATTACAAGGTTGATGGTAGAAAGACTGCCTGATGAAGCAAGGTTAAAGTTGAGCATCAGTGAATCAATCGCAGTTACGATTGTGTTGACCTGTGTTGCATTTCCTGTACCAAATACGGTCAGAACACCGAAAAGGGAAAAGAGAAAGGCAAGCCAGTGCCAGTGTTTGGAAAGTCCATTTTTGATATAGTACATTGGACCGCCAACCCAGTCACCCTGTGAGTTTTTTTCACGGAAGTGTACAGCGAGTGTTACTTCAGAATATTTGGTACACATTCCAAGAAGGGCAGATATCCACATCCAGAAAACGGCTCCTGGTCCGCCAATCGTGATCGCACCGGCTACACCGGCAATATTTCCCGTTCCAACGGTTCCGGCAAGTGCGGTACATACCGCCTGAAACGGAGTGATTGATCCATCCGCGGCTTCTGATTTATCAAAAATCCGTCCTAAAGTATTTTTGATAGAGTAAGGAAACTTTCGAATCTGAATGAATCCTGTTCGAAAACTGAGATAAAGTCCAACACCAATGATACAGACCATTGCTGGAATACCCCAGATAAAGTTGTTAACAGCGCTGTTAACGGCTTCTATTGTTTTTAGCATTAGTACAGTCCCCCTTTAGCTTACTAAAGTAAAGATTATACCATTGTTTTATTAAATAACGCAAGAGTTTTACTCTTGTTTTTTTCTGAAATTTGTTTTATACTGTAAAAAGTTCAATATAAGACCAGAGCGTGTTTGAAAAATGCTTTCTGCAAATTGCGATGTGCAGGTTGCTGGAATGATTTTTCAAACACGCTCCAGGGGAGCTTGTCGTTTTAGGAAGCTGAGAGTAAGGTTGTGCCTTAGACCCTTGAACTTGTTTGGATAATGCCAGCGTGGAAGAGTTTGCAAAAGAACTTTCAATAAAAAGTTTATCAGGAAGATTTTAAAAGCAGCGTCAGCATTATTTGCTGGCCTTTTTCTTTTTTATCTGCAGGAACTTTTAATATGAAGACATAAATTCTTTTTTAGATATAGCCAATGGCAGATTGCAGATCAGAAAAGAATAGCAGACTTTTTATGCGGCGTAAATACAATATTTATACAAGATATATGGAGGAATGAAGAATGAATGCAAGTGTAGCAATTCAGGTTTTACCATCTGTACAGGATGAAGAAGAAGTAATCCGTATCGTAGACGAGGTCATTGATTACATCAAATCCACAGGATTAAACTATTATGTAGGACCATGTGAGACATCAATTGAAGGCGATTATGATACTTTAATGGAAATCGTAAAGAACTGCCAGTTAGTGGCAGCAAAAGCAGGATGCAAAGCAATGAACACTTATGTTAAGATTTCTTACAAGGCGGAAGGAGACGTGCTGACCATTGACAAAAAGGTTACAAAGCATCACCAGTAAGCTTCCAGCAGTAGTAGCATTATGCCTTCTGATTCTGCTCTGGCAGTTTTTATGCCAGAGTGGGGCAGTTCCGGCATACATGCTGCCTTCTCCCGTGCAGGTGATAAAAGCGTTAGTGACTGATTTGCCAACGATATTAAAACATGCCAGTGTTACGTTGCAGGAAGCCTTTTACGGACTGTGTATCGGTGTTGGTTTAGCATTTGTTATGGCGACATTAATGGATCATTTTCAGATACTTAACAAGGCGTTGTATCCGATTCTGATTATCACACAGACGATTCCGACAATCGCTATCGCACCATTGCTTGTGCTGTGGATGGGATTTTACATGGCACCGAAAATTACTCTTGTTGTAATCACAACTTTTTTCCCAATTACAGTAGGCTTGCTTGACGGGTACAAGAGCGTGGATAAGGATTCCATTGATCTCATGCGGGCAATGGGAGCAACCAAAATACAGATATTTTTCCATGTGAAGTTTCCGACTGCATTGCCGCAGTTCTTTTCTGGTTTAAAGATTTCTGCTTCTTACGCAGTTGTAGGAGCGGTTATTTCTGAATGGCTCGGGGGATTTGAGGGACTTGGTGTTTACATGACAAGAGTTTCAAAGGCATATGCTTTTGATAAAATGTTTGCAGTTATTATTTTTATTGTCATTATCAGTCTTCTTTTAATGGGAGCGGTCAATCTCATCAAAACACTCTCTCTGCCGTGGGTGAGAGTGGAGAAAAAGGAAGTTTTGGAATAAAAAAAGATATATTTGGATATTTAAAATATCCTATATTAAAATCACATTCAAAGTAATCTATATGGATATATAATAGCATCCAAAAGAATCCATATGGGCATATATAATAATATCCAAAAGAATCCATATGGGCATATATAATAATATCTAAAAGAATCTATATGAGTACACATAATAATATCTAAAATAATCTATGTGATTTTGTACAAATAGTATCTGAAAATTTACAGGAGGAAATTATGAGAAAGTTAAACTGGAAAAAAATTATTGCAGGAACTTTGAGTGCAGTAATGTTATTATCTGTAACTGCATGTGGTTCTTCTAGCACAAAGAGCGAGAGTGCAAGTACAGAAGCAGGTAAAAAGGAGCTTACAAAAGTAACATTCTGCCTTGACTGGACTCCAAATACAAACCACACAGGAATTTACGCAGCAAAGGCACTTGGTTATTACGAAGATGCCGGGCTTGATGTTGAAATCGTACAGCCACCGGAAAATGGAGCGGCAACCATGTGCGCATCTGGTCAGGCTCAGTTCGCCATCGAAGCACAGGATACAATGGCAGCCGCACTTGATTCCGATGACCCCCTTGGAATCACAGCCGTTGCAGGACTGATTCAGCATAATACATCAGGAATCATTTCCAGAAAAGGAGATGGAATTACCAGCCCGAAAGGACTTGAAGGAAAGACTTATTCCACATGGGAATCTCCAATCGAGCAGGCTACTTTAAAAACAGTTATGAAAGATGAGGGAGCAGACTTCAGTAAAGTAAAATTAATCCCTAACAACATCACAGATGAGCCAGCTGCATTAAAAGCAAACCAGACAGACGCTATCTGGGTATTCTACGGATGGGGTGGAATCAACGCAGAAGTAGAAGGAGTTGACTGTGACTACTGGAACTTCAAAGATATCGACTCTGTATTTGATTACTACACACCAGTTATGATCGCAAACAATGACTTCTTAAAGAACTCACCAGATGAGGCAAAAGCATTCCTTGCAGCAACCAAAAAAGGATACCAGTACGCGATTGATAATCCAAAGAAAGCAGCAGACCTTCTTATCGCAGGAGATGACACAGGTTCCTTAAAAGGTTCTGAAGACTTAGTATATAAGAGTCAGGAATGGCTTTCTAAACAGTATGTAGCAGATGCAGACAACTGGGGAGTTATTGACGAGACAAGATGGAATAACTTCTACAAATGGCTCGCAGAGAATAAACTGACTACAAAAGACCTCACAGGAAAAGGTTTCTCAAACGACTATCTTCCTAAATAATTTGCAGGGATGGGCGAACAGACAGACGAGCCGCCAAAGACAGAAAAGCGAATCGCCATATAGCCATATCTGTGATTTTCGTCGCGGCGCGTTGAATATTCGCTTATACGCTCATATCCAACACTTGCTCCCAGACCACAGATATGGCTATATGGCGATTCGCTTTTCGTCAACTTTGTCTGTGGCAAATTATTAGAGAAAGGATAATATAATGGTTCTTTTAAAGGCTGAACATATTACAAAAAAATATAGTGGAAGAACTATAATCAAAGATATTAATATCGAATTGCATAAAGGAGAACTTATTTCACTTCTCGGAGTCAGCGGTTCTGGAAAGACAACCCTTCTCCGCTGTATCAGCTTTCTGGAGCAGGCAGATAAAGGAGAAATCACCTTCGATGATTTCCACAAAGATATCACTGCTGTTACCAGGAAAGAGATCCGGCAGTTACGAATGAAAATGGGCTTTGTCTTCCAGGGATACAATCTTTTCCGCAACAAAACAGCACTTGACAATGTACTGGAGGGTCTTACCATTGCCCGTAAGAATTCTCCGGAAGAAGCGAAGAAAAAAGCTATGGAAATGCTGGAAAAAGTAGGCATGGCAGACCGCGCCAACTTCTATCCGGACCAGCTTTCCGGTGGGCAGCAACAGCGTGTAGCTATCGCAAGAGCCATCGCCTACAATCCGGAAGTAGTTCTCTTCGACGAACCAACCTCCGCCCTTGACCCAAGACTTACCAGCGAGGTTCTGGATGTTATGAGAAAGCTTGCCGAAGAAGGAAGCACCATGGTCGTAGTCACCCACGAAATGGATTTTGCCAGAAAAGTTGCCAACTGGGTAGTCTACATGGAGGACGGTGTTATCGTAGAAGAGGGACCATCCAAAGAGTTCTTCTCACAGCCCAAGAGTGAGAAAACGATGGCATTCCTCCATATGACAAGTTCGGATTATGTGATTTGATAACTTTCTTTTATTTTGATATCCCTTTTTCCAAAAAATGTGCCTGGGAAATAAATTCCGGGCACATTTTTATGTCACCATATATTTTTCAGGCTTGTATAACTATGATACCTGCGGATTGTTTCGTCCGTTGCACTCCCATAACCTACTCAATTCGCATATCGTGAAGCATACGCTCCGCTTTTATGCTTTCTTTGCTGCAATGGCAAACATCGGAGTTGGATTATAAAATTCATCCTTCTCTTTATAAACCCGTCTGCTCAACCCCAGATCAATGGAAATCTGCTCCATTCCTGTTTTTCCAAGCTCTTCCACGTCCCAGGCAGGGCGGAGGTAAGAACTGATGGGCAGCTGACGTTTAATATCTTCGCACTCCTGCATCAGGGAATTTCCAAGCTGGTTGTGGGCATGGTTTTCCGGGAGATCGGAGGTTTCGGCGAAGTTTGTGGCGCCGTAGTTGGCATCAAAATTCAGGAGAAGTCCGCCTGGTTTTAATACTCTGGACCACTCTTTGTAAGCCTGGGCTGCTTCTGGTAAGGTCCAGGTCAGGTTTCGGGAAATGACTACGTCGAAGCTCTCGTCCTGGAAAGTTAAATGCTCCGCATCCATCACCTGGAAGTCGCATGTTACCTGCTCTTCTTTGGCAAGGATCCGGGAGTTTGTGATCATATCCGGAGTAAGGTCGGTGCCTGTTACCTGGTGTCCCTGTTTTGCAAGAAGGATTGTAAAGAAACCGGTTCCACAGCCCACATCCAGGATTTTAAGTTTACCATTACCAGTCTCTTTTTCCTTAATTTTTGCAACTGCATCTTTTCTTTCCTTGCTTTCATCCTCAATTTTTTTTTCAGGACTTAATGCCTTTTTAGGTAGGTATTTCTCAATTTCTTCCAGCCATCTACCAGCTAATGGACTATGTAATTCTGCTCTTCTCTGCTCCAGGAAACTGTCGCTTCGCTTTGTCCAGTAAGCTGCAATCTTCTCTTTTCGGTCGTCTTCCTCGTAGCTGATCCGACCGTAAGCTACCATCGGACCATCCTTAATTACCTGCAAAGAGCCCGTCT
>OLOK01002768.1_pt1 | contig 11678 bp, 10 predicted proteins | sample 1672591 | NCBI WGS metagenome assembly OLOK01 (sample SAMEA3136703, study PRJEB25190) | human gut metagenome | biome: human gut; feature: human-associated habitat; material: faeces | place: Austria | collected 2013 | reverse complement strand
TATCAATGCTGTTGAAACGGCTGCCCACTTTTTATTTACATTGAGTGTGATAAAAACGCTGAAATTTTCGCCCAATTATATGGCGAAGATTGCAGCGTTTTTCTATTTTCAAGCTGTTGCTTTTGCAGTTTGTATATGCATCTGCGAGGAAAATGAGGGATTGTAACGAGAATATCTCTTTGCCGCTGGGTTTCCAATAGGGGCGCGCAGCATCCCTGTTGGCACACGATTTTGCTCTGCAAAGTCTAGTGTGTTATACCTTTGCTTCCGGCTGACGCGGGAAAGGGGCTGGCTTCGCCATCTGCTATGAGGGCAGATAGCGGTAGGCAGACACTTTTCTGCGGCAGTAGGACAGGCGGATTTTGTGACACCAAGGTGACACAAATGCAGGATTTTTGAAAAGAAAAATCCGACTGGCCGGAGAAGGAAGCAGAGGTATATACAGCCCTCGTCCCGCCGCAGCGATGCTCCTGTTTCAGCGCTTCTTTCGTTTTCCTTTGCCGTGGGTCATGGTCGTTTTCCCGCGTTGGCTGATGGGAGTTTTTAGGTGCTTGGACTTCTTGAGGATTCCAATCAGCGAAACAAACTCTTCTTTCGTGAGCGTGTCGTAATCAATACCCAGTGTTGCAAGGTACGCGCGGATTTTCTTTTCCTCGGAGCTTCCCTCAAAATGTACGGCCTCCATCAACTGCTTCTGCACAGCGGCGGCAGACAGGTCATCGTCTGCGGTCAGAGCATCTGTCCTGTGTTCCTCACGGATGTCCCGCAGGATATTGCTTAGATCGTCCGCAACGAGATGCCCGAAATATTCTTCCTCTTGTATCTGCGCCGCTTTCAGAGTATGGAGGTACAGATCGTTAGCTTCCTCGCCATGCTCCATCAGAACCATCTGGCGGGTAGCTTCCAGAACCGTATTCATATCCTTGATCCGCATATCTGCGATCCGGTCAATGTAAATCTCGGCGTCCAGCATGAACCGCTGGAAATCCTTGTGGCAGATCAGCTCCGACAGCAGCCGGTGGTTGAACTTGCCTGTTCTTAATACATCAATCGAAGCATCACTCAAATGCAGCTCATGCAGAGCTGTGTTTGGGTGATTTTTTGTTTCCGTCTGCCCCATCAGATAGTCGCAGGAAACACCGTAATAGTCAGCCAGCAGCAGAATGCTGTACGGGCTGATGTCCTTGCCGTTATCTGATTCATATTTGCCAAGTGCGGATTTCGAGATGCCCACTTCGGCGGCAAGCTGCTCCAAGGTCAGCTTTCGTTCTACTCGTAAATCTTTCAATCTCTCTCCGATTGTCAGCTTGACTTGCATACAGCAGCCTCCTTTTTCATTTTTCTGTATTATATCATGTTTTTCCGTTTTGTGTCTCAAAGCGTGGAAAATTTCAACTTCTACCCCACTTTTCCTACCTCTTGGATATACGGGAAAGGGCCTGTTTTCTTACTAAAATTTAGACGTAAACCACACAGCACCTTGAAAATTTCATGATCGTCCGATGAGGATATGCTTCCGGAGAAGTATCGCATTCAGCGTACCAAGGAAGGGACAACGCCAGGGTAAGGACTCGGGCAGGAACGGCATCGGGTAGAACGGCGAAGTTCAATTATTTTACAGGAGGAAACAGGTATGGATTTATTTACACAAATCAAGATGGCAGTTTCCGTGAAAGAGGCTGCCGAATACTACGGATTGGAAGTAAATCGTGGCAACATGGTCTGCTGCCCCTTCCACGCCGACCGTACACCCAGTATGAAGCTGAATGAGGATTACTTCTATTGCTTCGGGTGCGGAGCCCACGGCGATGTGATCGACCTTGTGGTAAAGCTGTTCAACCTGAGCAGCTATGACGCAGCGAAAAAGCTGGCGTATGACTTTGGGATCGACCCGGACAAGCCCCCGGCCGCGGCAGCGCTGCGGAAGCCGCAATATCCGCTGGCAAAGGCGTTTCAGAAAGAGACGCTACATTGCCAGCTGGTATTGTGCGATTATCTGCATCTTTTGGAGCGCTGGAAGGTGCAGTACGCACCCAAAACACCGGATGATCTCAGGGCTCCCGCCGAAACCCAGCAAAGCGGTTTCGGTGGGAAAAGGACGAGCAGCGAAATGAGTGAACTCTCGCCACAAGGCGGAAACGAAGGATATGAAGCTTGCGAGGACGAAGATGACCGTTTTGTGGAAGCCTGCCAGATGCTCGATTATATCGAGGAGCTGGCAGATATTTTGACCTTTGGTGCGTTGGAGGTTCGCGTGAAAACCGTGGATATGCTCCAAAAGGACGGCATGATCGACCGACTGGAAGAACGCCTGAAACGGACGGCAAAGGAGGTGGATGCCCGTGACGAAACGGAAATCGGCTAATTTAGATGCGCCCATCTGGTTTGACGGCACAAATATCAATGAAGCGCTGTTCTGTGATGAATTTCTGAACAGCCGGAAAATCATCTTTGCCAATGGCGCTTTCTTTACACCGGATGGCAGGGTGATCGACGATCTGCCGCTTCGTGGCGAAATCTATGAGGAACTGAAATGCTGCGCCGTGAACAATATCCCCCGCAAGATCACCAACATTCTGGAAGTGATGAAGCTGGCGGCTCATGTGGAGGACTTTGCACCGGAAGCAGATAGAATCCATCTGGCAAACGGAACTTTGGCGCTGGACGGCAGCTTTACCGAGGGCAGACCGAACATCGTGCGGAGCAGACTGCCGGTGGCATATCGCCCCGACGCACCGGCTCCCGTTCGGTGGCTTTCTTTTCTGGACGGGCTTCTTTACGCGGAGGACATTCCCACCTTGCAGGAGTTCATCGGTTATTGTCTGATCCCCAGCAACAAGGGGCAGCGCATGATGGTGATTAAGGGTAACGGCGGCGAAGGAAAATCGCAGATCGGAGCTGTGCTGGGTGCGCTTCTCGGCAGCAACATGAAGGACGGCAGCATCGGTAAAATTTCTGAAAACCGGTTTGCCCGCGCGGATCTGGAACACATCCTGCTGTGCGTCGATGATGATATGCGAATGGAAGCACTGCGGCAGACCAACTATGTCAAGTCCATCGTGACCGCCCAAGGCAAAATGGATCTGGAACGCAAGGATAAGCAGAGCTATCAGGGGTGGATGTTTGCCCGCCTGCTGGCGTTCTCCAATGGCGATCTGCAAGCACTCTACGACAGGAGCGACGGCTTTTACCGCCGACAGCTTGTACTGACCGCCAGGGAAAAGCCTGCGGGACGGGTAGATGATCCTGACCTTGCCGAAAAATTGAAAGCGGAGGTCGAGGGTATCTTCCTGTAGGCGTTTGAGGGCTTGCAGCGGCTTGTTGCCAACAACTTCAAGTTTACGGAGAGCCAGCGCACACGGGATAATCGGGAGGCAGTCAAGCGGGATAGCAACAACGTCTTTGATTTTCTGGAATCAGAGGGATACATCCGGCTGAAAGCAGACTGCACCATCAGCTCAAAAGATTTGTACGAAATTTACCGGATGTGGTGCGAGGAAAACAATCTGACGCCGCTTAAACGCCGCAGCTTCAGCGACAGTGTGATTGCCAGCCAGACCAAGTATAATCTGGAATACTGCAACAAGATCACTAACGCTGCCGGACGGCGGGTCTGGGGCTTTTTCGGTATTGAGGCGATTGCAAAACCCAATATAAACGGGTTTTCCGATGTTTCAGAGCGTACGTACCGGACAGATGGCAGGAGTGATTTTTCGATGCCGTGCCGTGTACGTATGTACGCAGCATTTACACCAAAATGCTGCTATACTGAAAAATTCTGACCAGCAGAGCCTATATTTTCGAGCATAAATCAGGCCAAGTGAAATTCGCAAACTATTTGACTGTTGGCAGAAATGGCTTTACGGAATCGCGCTTCTCAGAACAGTAACATGGGTGCGCGGAAATATGAGAAATCACACGGTTTAGAGCAAAGCCACACGGAACAGAAAAGTCGATAGGTGTCACCTGTGAACAGGACATCATAACGGCGATTCTGAGCGGATTTGATGGCAACAGAATTTTTCACGAGGCAGCGAAGTGGATACGCCGGAGGGCGTACCTGCTTCGCTTTTTTATTATCTGAATTTTGGAGGGGATTTGAATATGAGTGTACGCAATGAAATCAAGGCGCAGATCATTCGCGCCGGTTTTACCATGCAGGAAGTTGTTGACCTGTTACATGATGAATATGGCTGGTCGGACAGCGTTTCCAATTTGTCTGCCAAGTTGCAGCGGGAGAGCATCCGCTATAAAGAGGTCGTCGAGCTTGCCGACGCGCTGGGTTATGAACTGATCTGGCAGAAACGGAGGGAGAAATAAATGAGTAAGCCGCAGTTTGCGATTCTCCGCTTTGCCAAGTACAAAGGACCGGAGATTTCCAACATTGAGGCGCACAATGAGCGCACAAAAGAGGATTACGCCAGCAATCCAGACATTGATAAGAGTCGCAGTCACCTCAACTTCCATCTGGTGACGCCGCAGCGCAAATATCGCGCGGAGTCCGAAAAGCAGATTGCGGAGGCGGGCTGCCGCACGCGGTCGGACAGCGTGCGCGTGGTGGAGGCTCTCGTGACGGCCAGCCCGGAGTTCTTCAAGGGGAAGAAAAAGGACGAAATCAAAGCCTATTTTCAGGAGGCGCTGGACTTCATCAAGCAGCATCAAGACCCGAAAACGATCCTATCCGCCGTGGTGCATATGGACGAGAAAACGCCCCATATGCACCTTTCTTTTGTCCCGCTGACAGAGGACAAGCGGCTCAGCGCCAAGGAGATCGTCGGCAACAAGAAGAAGCTGACGCAGTGGCAGGACAGGTTCTGGGAGCACATGGTCAAGAAATATCCCGATTTGGAACGCGGCGAAAGCGCCAGCCAGACCGGGCGCGACCATATCCCGCCGAGGGTGTTCAAGGAAATGACTCGCCTGACCAAGCAGAAGGCCAAGCTGGAAGAATTGCTTTCAGGCGTCAATGCGTTCAATGCCAAAGGAAAAGCAGCAGAAATCGGCGCTTTTTTGGACAAGTATATTCCTGCTGTGGAGCAGATGCACACGACACTGAAAAAGTACAATACGGCGTTCACGGTCACGACTGCCGAAAATAAAAAGCTGAAAAAGAAAACGGAGCAGTTGGAGCAGTCGCTGGACAAAGCCACGCAGGGAAGCACCTTGAAAAAGCTGGCTGACGCCAAGCTGCATCGGGATTATGAGGATGCCGTCGCCGTGCTGGATCGTATTCCGAAGGAAGTGCTGGCGGCATATACACACAGAACGGAGAAAGAGAGGGAGACTGCCTATGGTAGATGAATGGAGCGGCTTCGCCGCTTTGCTGGCAAATTTGATTGAAAAGTATGCCGTGGTTCTGAATCTTGATGCGCTGCCCGATCTCCTCATAGAGGAAGCTGTGTCTGAAAAAGATGATACCGATAAGGATATTCATGAAAACGATATTGAACCCGTGAAAGCGGCATGATATAATTACATGAAATAAGTGTCCAAACCGCCATTGCAGGAGCAAAAGCTCCTGCAATGGCAGAAAACGAGGTGAAGTGACAATGGAACGCTGGGAGAATGAGCAGAACAATTCTGAAATGATGATTTATACCACAGAGGATGGCTTGACAAAGATCGAAACGACCTTCGATGGAGATACCGTTTGGCTGTCCATTGACCAGATGGCGGAGCTGTTTCAGAGAGACAAGTCTACCATTTCCAGACATATCAAGAACATTTTCACTGAGGGCGAATTGAAGCGAGAAGCAGTTGTTGCAAATTTTGCAACAACTGCCGCTGACGGTAAGACTTATCAGGTGGATTACTATAATCTCGATGTCATCATTTCTGTCGGCTACCGTGTGAAGTCTCAGCGCGGCGTGCAGTTTCGTATTTGGGCAACGGGGATTTTGAAGGAGTATATGCGAAAGGGCTTTGCTCTGGATGATGAGCGCCTGAAAAATCTGGGCGGCGGCGGATATTTCAAGGAGCTGCTAGAGCGTATCCGCGATATCCGCGCTTCCGAAAAGGTGTTTTATCGACAGGTGCTTGAAATCTACGCAACCAGTATTGACTATGACCCCAAGGCGGAAATCTCCATTCAGTTTTTCAGAAAAGTCCAGAACAAAATCCACTATGCCATTCATGGGCAGACGGCGGCGGAGGTCATTTACACACGTGCCGACGCAGAGAAGGAATTCATGGGTCTGACTACTTTTTCGGGCAGTCAGCCCACGCTGAAAGAGGCGGTAGTTGCCAAGAACTATCTGAATGAGAAAGAGCTTCGTGCTATGGGGCAGCTTGTGTCCGGCTATCTGGATTTTGCGGAACGTCAGGCAGAACGGGAGCAGGCAATGACCATGCAGGATTGGGCGGAACATCTGGATCGGATTCTGACCATGAGCGGAGAACAGTTACTGGTTGGCAATGGAAGTGTCAGCCACAAGCAGGCCATCGACAAGGCAACCGGCGAGTACAGAAAATACAAAGCCCGCACCCTCAGCGAAGTTGAGCAGGATTATCTGGATTCCATCAAGCTGTTGGAGCAGAAAACGGATAACAAGCAAGGCTGACTGGGGATATGACGATGAAAAAAGAAAGGATAAAAGTCTATATCTACACGCGGGTATCCACCGCTATGCAGATCGATGGGTATTCTCTGGATGCCCAGAAGTCCCGAATGAAAGCCTTTGCCGACTTCAACGATTATGAAATTGTGGGCGAATACGAAGATGCCGGTAAATCCGGCAAGTCCATTGAAGGGCGTGTAGAATTTAACCGCATGATGGAGGATATCAAGTCCGGTAAAGACGGCGTGTCCTATGTGCTGGTGTTCAAACTCTCCCGTTTCGGCAGAAATGCGGCAGATGTGCTGTCCACCTTGCAGGTTATGCAGGACTTTGGCGTCAATCTGATTTGCGTGGAGGATGGGATCGATTCCTCCAAGGATGCGGGAAAGCTGATGATCTCCGTTCTCTCTGCTGTGGCTGAAATCGAGCGTGAGAATATCCGTGTGCAGACAATGGAGGGCAGAATCCAGAAAGCCCGTGAAGGAAAATGGAATGGCGGCTTTGCGCCATATGGCTACAGGCTGGAAAAAGGGCAGCTTTTCATCAATGAGGAAGAAGCAGCGGCAATCCGCGTGATTTTTGACCAGTATGTGCATACGGATACCGGTGCAAACGGTCTTGCAAAATATCTTGCGACCCACGGGATTCACAAAATCCAAAGGCAAAACGGGAAAAATCCCCTGTTTGATTCTGCGTTGATCCGCAGGATTCTGAAAAATCCGGTTTACTGCGGGAAAATTGCCTATGGCAGACGTCGGACGGAGAAGGTGCATGGCACCCGAAATGATTACCGGCTGGTAGAACAGGACGATTATCTGCTGGTAGATGGTCTGCATGAGGGAATTGTCTCCGAAGAACTATGGCATGAGGCGCAGGTCAAGCTGCTGGCACAAGCAGAAAAGTACGAACACGTCAACAGGGGCAAAGACACCAAAATTCATCTGCTGTCCGGTATTGTAAAATGTCCGGTCTGCGGTGTGGGAATGTACGGAAACAAAAGCATCAAACACAAGGCGGACGGCTCAAAATACAAGGATTTTTATTACTATGGCTGCAAGCACCGTGCGATGACGCGCGGGCATAAATGCGACTTCAAGAAGCAGATCAATGAAGAACTGCTGGACAGCGCCGTTGCGGAGGTTATCGTAAAACTGGTAAGCAATCCGAAATTCGCCGCCATGATGCAGGAAAAAATCAGCATGAAGGTGGATACCTCTTCCATTGAGCAGGAGATCGCGGCGCATGAAAAGCAGCTTCGCCAGAGCTATTCCGTAAAGGTACGGCTGATGGATGAAATTGATTCTCTCGACCCGGACGATAAGCACTACATCAAACGCAAAGCAGACCTTGATGACCGGCTCTACAAGATGTATGATAAGATCGAGGATACAGAAAACCAGCTCGTTGCTGCCAGAGCCAAGAAGATGGCGATTGAGGCGGAAAAGCTGACGGGCGACAACATCTACAAGGTGCTGATTTTCTTTGATAAGCTCTATTCCGTCATGGACGATCAGGAAAAGCGGCAGCTCATGGAATCGCTGCTATCCGAAGTCCAGATCTATGAGGAACGGCAGCCCAACGGCCAGTGGCTCAAGTCCATCAAGTTCAAGCTCCCAATCATTGCGGAAGATATGAGTTTGAGTTTGGACAATGATGCACATGTCGAGACAGTTGCCCTCTTGTCACGGGAAACAAATCCACTGACGGTTGAGGTCAGAATGGAAGTGGAAACCGGCGAGGTCAAGGAGCATCCGACCTATAAGCGTATTCAGGAGTATGTGCAGGAGAAGTACGGCTTCAAAGTCCATACGGCATATATTGCCGAGGTCAAGCGTATGGTCGGGCTGGATATGCACAAAGCACCGAATGCTGTTGAACAGAGAAAACATGAGTATCATCCCTGCCCGCCTGAGAAGGTCGAGGCGATCAAGGATGCGCTGCGGCATTTTGGCTTAATTGCTGAGTGAATTGACTATGAGGCAGTAAAAACGCCGTGCTAAAATCGAGCGTAGTGAAAACAGCAAATATCTTTATTCTTGCGCAAAAAAGTATATTAGAAAGCAAAGCACGATAGAGTGTACACGGTACGCTTCTGCGCGTGAAATTTTGCGAAACAGTACATTCCCACGCCACGCAGCAAAATGCGAAAGTGCTATCTGCAAGCAGCGCATTGCTTTATCTGCTGAAAATCGCTGTAATCAGGAAAAGCCCAGCATCACGTCAAACGGCGTGGTGCTGGGCTTCTTTTGTGTTGCGTTTCGGGGCTTCTTTTGAGGATAAAATCGCCTATGTGCCGTTCGTTTTTCTATGCCGTATTGACATACTGTGCTCTATACAAATGTTGGCTATATGCTTCGCATTGACTGCTGGGAAGCCGAAAAGGATTTAAAAACCACACCCGGATCAGACTGTGCATTGACTTCACTTGCAGTCGATGAACCACTTGAATATGCGAGATTATATCTTGAGGGCAATTTACAGATGTGGGTAGATGCAGAAGATTCATTGGAGTTATAAAATGCAAGCAGCCTGTATGCTTCATTACACACAGGCTGCTTAATCAAATTTATTATAATTGATGAAAAATCGGTTGCATTTTGTCAAAAGTACAAAACTTTTTGAAGCCAAGTGCTTTTAATTTCTGTTATGATACTGAGGATATCCCAGCAATACTTGCTATCCCTGATACCTTATTCTTTCAACCAGCGTTTCCTTTTTCAGATTACTGCTTAAAACGAGGGAAAGCACAATTTGTAGAATACCAACCAGAAGAATCATAACAAGAATCGGGATAAGAGGAACGTGATAAACGTTCATTCCAAAAATCCCATTATGCTTCGCATAGGAAAACAGTGCATAGCCAAGGGGCAGACCGACAGCAAGTGCGACGCAGATGGTGCCAACCGTAAAAATCAAGCCCTGTATTTGTAAGCTCAGATTCAACTGCTTATTGGTCATGCCTACCGCTTGCAGCACACCGTATTCCTGCTTCTTCGTGGTGATATTGATGATCATGGTGTTTGCCAGATTCATAAACCCAATGAGACCGACAATTGCCATGAACAGATAGCAGCCAAGCTTCATCATACGGCTTGCGTATTCTGCGTTTTGCAATTCTGCGTGATAGGTGTTCAGCTTGATATGAGAAGTATCGGAGAGCAGGTCATTCAGGCTTTGCTCTACAGATGCCACATCTTTTTTAGCACAATCCACCCACAGGTATCCATAAGATGTCCCTTTCGGATTTACAGAGCGGTATACTTCTTCCGGAATGACCAGATAAGTGTCCGCGCTTACAAAGGAGCCTGCGATTTTTCCATGATAGGTATAGGTTCCGCTTCCGTTATCAAAGTTGAATGTAATCGGTGCACCCGCAGAATACCCGTCAGCTTCCATCCACATGGACCAGCCAAAGAAAACATCCCCGTTTTTGACAGCCTGTGCATAGTCCATGGAACCGATATCGCCATCCCCGCGCATCATTTCAAAATCCTCTTGATTTACGATTGCAACCGGAAATTTTGTTCCGTTCAGATCTGCAGAGACGATTTCTCTCGTCAGTACATCCGTTACACCGGGGATGGATTTGATTTCTTTCATCAAAGAATCATTCAGTGGGTTGTTCTGTAGGATTGTGTCCAGATTATTCTCCGAATAGGCTTCATCATAATTCTGGGAATAATCCAGCTGCAACTCAAATTGTCCATGGTTGATTGCAATCCGCGCCTCGTGCTCCGTGTCAATATTCCCAACATAATTAGAGATAATTACAAACAATACACAGGAAAGCCCCATGGTAAGAATCGTAGCAATGGTTCTTTTCGGATTGCCTGTCACATTTGCCATTGCCATGGAGAAAACGGTGACATCTTTTCTGCCTTTTCGTCTGCCCTGTTTTTGCGTTTTGGAGCCGTCAAGATACCGTGTCGCTTCGATGGGTGAAATCCGGGAAACAATTTTCATGGGTTTGCGCAGAGCCAAAACGACCGTAAGAAACGATACAAAAATGCAGATGAGCATAATTGTCAGTGAAAACAGAGGCACCTGATGGTTCTTGATTCCGGACGATACCAGATTTCCCTGCTCCACCAGCCAGTTGAAGCTGACTTTTGCAATCAGGAAACCAAACAGCAGCCCCAGCGGTATCGAAGGAACCGCCAGAAGAATGCCCTCACGAAAGATCAACTGCTTCATCTGCTTTCTGGTTGCACCCAGCGCCTTGATTTTTCCGTACTCCTGAACCTTCTGGGCGATCCCGACCTGGAAGATATTATAAATGACCACAACGGAAAACAGCACGATTCCGAGGATCAGGGTTCCACAAACCACAATCATTTCATAGCTCGGCTGCAATACCCACTGCAGGTAGAGGTCATTGATGATCACGTTTTTCTGGTCAATGCCGCAGGAATCCGCGATTTCTTTTATAACAGGCGCAACATTATTCATAGATACATTTGCAGAATCGCTCAAGGTAAAATAGATATTATATTGCCTGTCACCCTCCGCAACACGCTCATTATAAAAATCCTGCGAACCGAATACAACATAGGAAGCCTCGATGGTATATTCATCCCGGTCATATAAAATCCCGCTGACAGTAAATTCCACCGGTGCGTATTCCGACTGCATGCCGGAACGGTACTCCAATGTTACGGTGTCTCCGACCTTTACATCATGGTATCCCACTGCATCAAAGAAAGCGCGTCCTGCGGCAATTTCCTGCGCCTTTTCCGGATAGGTACCTTCCTTCAACACATATTCCTGATTATAGGGAAGCATTTTCCTGACCGTTTCATCCGCACTGACAAAGCCGCCATTTTCATTTCCTTTCAGGATGCCCTCCGTACACATGATGCCGATATCAGATATCTCAGCTCTGCGTTCCACTTCTTTTAATTGCGTACCATCTGCGGCGATAAACAGGCCGTAGTTGCTTCCGTATGAGCTTGCCGCCTGACTTTTCTGTAAATGAATTACCCCATTTCCCACAGTACTGATGATAACAAGCAGCATCGTGGTCAGACAGATTGCCATCATGATCAGTATACTTCTTGTCCTGTTCCTTTTGTCATTGCTATATGCAATCCTGCTTATTGTCTTCATCTGAAATCCACCACC
>OLOK01002762.1_pt1 | contig 11694 bp, 10 predicted proteins | sample 1672591 | NCBI WGS metagenome assembly OLOK01 (sample SAMEA3136703, study PRJEB25190) | human gut metagenome | biome: human gut; feature: human-associated habitat; material: faeces | place: Austria | collected 2013 | reverse complement strand
CAGCTGCCGGAGCGGTGCTTAAGCCGCAAGGCGGGAATTGTGCGGTGTTGCCTAAAACTTTTGGGGCGTGCGGGAACACTTTCCTGCCGACTTACTGGGATCAGGCACACAGAGTCAGGCTGCCGGGGGTTACGCGGCGGGAGCCAGCTCTTCGTCCGGCTGTTTTGCCGTCTGCACAGTAAAGCTGCCGTCCGCCTGGGCGGTCACGGTCACCGTGCCGTACAGGTCGGTGCGGTAAAAGTCAATGCCCTCATCCTGCATTTCCTGGATGACCTCGCGGTGGGGGTGGCCGTAATCATTGTTCAGGCCGCAGCTGGCAACCACAAGCTGGGGCTGCACCTGCCACAGCAGTGTTTGGGTGTTGGATGTGGACGACCCATGGTGCCCGGCCTTGAACACGGTGGACCGCAAGCGGAACGGATATTGCTCCGCCAGGGCGGCTTCCTCGTTGCGCTCGGCATCGCCGGTATCCAAAAAGGTAAAGTTCCCGGCTTCAAACCGCAGGCAGAGCGACATATCATTTGTTGCATCGTCACTGCCCGCCGTATCGGCATCCACACCGGGCAGCAGCACGGTCAATGTGCCGGTGCCGATGGTGTACTGCTGGCCGGTATAGGCAGTTTCCACCGGTACGCCGCATTCCTGGGCGGTTTGCAGGGTGCGCTGGGTCTGGCCGGTCACGTCAGTTTCGCTCAGGTCGGGGGTCAGCAGGGTCTGCACATCAAAGTTCTGCAAAACGGCCTGCATGCCGCCCACATGGTCGGCATGGGGGTGGGTCATCACCAACAGGTCCAACTGGCTTACGCCATAGCTGCGCAGGTCCTGCACAAGGTTCTGCCAGGCATCCTTGGGGCCTGCATCAATCAGGCAGGCCGCACCGTTCTGCAAAATCAGCACGGCATCCCCCTGCCCCACATCCAGGAACACCACTTCGGTTTTCCCCTCCGGCAGCGGGGCTGTGGTTTCGCTCTGGTTGGGTTCCAGGCCAACCCATTGGTAAATCTGGCCCCAGCTGGGCACAAAACCGTTGCCGCCGTAATTATCGACCACATACAAGGCAACGGCGATGAGAACAGCGGCCACAATGGTCCACACCTGGGGGCGGCGGTAGGAATGGCGGCAATACCTGCGCCGCCGGTATTTACTCACCCTGGCCCAGCTGGCGTTCCTGCCACTGGGCGCGGGTCAGCAAAACGGCACGGGGCTTGGCACCCTCATAGGGGCCGATAATCTTTTCCTGTTCCATCTGGTCCATGATGCGGGCCGCACGGGCATAGCCCAGCTTGCAGCGGCGCTGCAAAAGGCTGGTGGATGCCTGCCCGGCTTCGATGACGCATTCCACCGCCTGTTCAAACATGGGGTCGCGGCTGCCGCTGTCATCGTCCGAATCGGAGCTGCTGCCCTTGCCGCCCTTTTCGGCCACGGCACGGCGCTCCATCTCGGCAATCATCTCTTCATCATACTGGGCGCTGGAAGTGGATTTGATAAAGTTCAGCACAGCGCTGATCTCTTCATCCGTCACAAAGGTACCCTGCACACGCACGGGCTTGGAAGCACCGACCGGCAGGAACAGCATATCGCCGTTGCCCAGCAGCTTTTCGGCGCCGCCGCTGTCCAGAATGGTGCGGGAGTCGATCTGGCTGGAAACTGCAAATGCAATACGGCTGGGGATGTTGGCTTTGATCAGGCCGGTGATAACGTCCACGCTGGGGCGCTGGGTTGCCACAATCAGGTGGATACCAGCCGCACGGGCTTTCTGGGCAATGCGGCAGATATAATCTTCCACCTCTTTGCCGGCAACCATCATCAGGTCGGCCAACTCGTCAATGATAATGGCGATATAAGGCAGGTGTTCCAGCACATCGGGGTGCTGCTTGGCCAGCTTGTTATAGCTCTTGATATCGCGCACATTGTTTTCGGCAAACAGCTTATAGCGGCGCTCCATCTCGGCCACACTGGCCCCCAGGGCACCGGCGGCCTTGCGCGGCTCGGTCACAACGGGCATTAACAGGTGGGGAATGCCGTTGTACTCAGCCAGTTCCACCACCTTGGGGTCGATCAGAATCAGTTTGACATCTTCCGGACCGGAGCGGAACAAAAAGCTGATGATGATCGAGTTGACGCAGACGGATTTACCGCTGCCGGTGGAGCCGGCGATCAGCAGGTGGGGCATTTTACACAGGTCCGCCACCTGGGCTGTACCGGCAATATCTTTGCCCAGCGCCATGGTCAGTGGGCTGCGCATGTTGATGTAGTTCTGGGATTCAAACACCCCGCGGATGCTGACGGTAGACCGGATCTTGTTGGGCACCTCGATACCGACGGCGGGTTTGCCGGGAATGGGGGCTTCGATACGCACACCGGCGGTGGCAAGGTTCAGGGCGATATCATCCGACAGGCTGGTGATACGGCTGACCTTGATGCCCGCCTGGGGCTGCAGCTCATACCGGGTCACGGAAGGGCCGCGGCAGATATCCAGGATATGAGTCTTAACACCAAAGCTGTCCAGCGTGTTCACCAGGATATCGGCGTTTTTCTTCATCTCGGCGGCCGCGCCGCGTTCATCTTCCGGCTTGGCCGCATTGAAAAGGTTCAAAGATGGGTAAGTATACGGCGGGAACTCCTCTTTGGCCTGGGCGGCAAAGGCTGCCGTAGCTTCGCTGCTGGCATCCTCGTCCGCTTCGCGGGCTGCGCCGGCGGGTGCGGTGGCTGCCGGGGCGGCAGGGGCTTTCGCCATTGCTTTGGCCACGCTGGGCGGGCTGGAAATGGGAGCCGAAGCCGAATTGCCCATGCTGGAAGATACCCGCAGCCGGTTGGGGCTGCCGGGGCGGCGTTCATCCGTTACGCTGTATACTTTAGGCGCAGCGGCGGCAGGCTGGGCCGTGGGCTGCGGTGCCGGGGCCTGCACGCTGACCCGCCCGGTGAGCAGATCCGATACCGGAATTCCGGCGTTCCAGGCAGCCTTGGCTGCATCGAAACCGCCCTGGTCAAAGCTGCCGCCCAATGTGGGGATGGCTGTAACAGGGGCAGGCGCTGGCTGGGTGGGTTCCGGCACCAGCGGTGTTTCAAAATTATCCGCGCTTTCGCTGCTGCCAACGTCATCCGGTTCCGGCAATTCCTCTACCGGCTCCAGCGGGGTGGAAAAATCTTCCGCTGAGGCGGCAGGTGCGTTATCACCCGGTTCCGGGGTCAGCGGAGTTTCAAAACTTTCCGCTTCATCCTCATCGGGCAGGCCCACATCGGCACCGGCCACGGGGGTATCCCGCCCAGTCACGGCGCGCTGGATCAGGTCATTCAGGCTGTCTTCCTCCACCGGGGCTTCCTCAGCCTGCTGGGCTTCCGGTTCCAGGTGCAGCTCAAAGCTTTCTTCCTGCGGCTGGGGTTCCGGCTGGGGCGCGGGGTACTCGCGATGGTTCAACTGCTCCAGCGGGTCAAGGCCAAAGGTGCCGCCGGGGCCGATCTCAATTTTCTGCAGCGGGTCATGCTGCACGGCGTTCTGCAAAGCGCGCTGGGAAGCATCCGGCCCCAGGTCCACATCAAAGTCCGAACGCTGGGCAGGCGGGGCAAAGCTTTGGGTGTGCTGCACGCCTTGGGGCGCAGCCTGGGCACGCTGCATATCGGGGTATGTTGCGGTGCCAGGCTGCGTATACGCCTGCTGGGGCTGGGCCGCCGGCTGGCCGGCCTGCGCCGCGGCGGCTGCCTGGTCGGCAGGGTTTGCCTGGGCCGCATTGCGCGGGCGGCTTCCTCCTGTTCCAGATAGGGGGCCACATCAAAGGGGCGGCGGGTGCCAGGCTGCGGCGTGGCCGGAGACTCGCCGGCCATGGGCGGCAGGCTGCCGGTCAGGTTTTCAAGGGATTCTTCCTCCGCTTCATGGCCAAACAGCTGGGTATCATAAGCGGTTTCTTCCTCCGCACGGGCGGCGCGGCGGGCTTTGAACTCCTGAATATAATAGCTGATGAACTGCACCACATCCACCGGGGTAACGGCAAAAAACACCATCAGCCCCATCAGGATGACAATAATCATGACGATATTGGCACCGGGACGGCCACAGACGGCCAGCAGCGATGCGCCGATGGGCACGCCCAGCACACCGCCGGTCCAGAACTTGCGTTGCCCCCAGGCAAACAGCATCTTGACGGTCTGCCAGGGGGTATCCCCTACCTTAAAGTCCGAGAAGATGACCGCCGTACCGGCCAGCAGTACCGCCAGCAGCAGCACCTTGCCAATGAAAGTGCCCACATGGTAACCGGATGCCAGCAGATAGGCCAGATACAGCAAAAACGGGCCGACAAAATATGTAACCACGCCAAAGGTGCCGAACAGCCAGCTGCGTAGAACATTCCAGAAGCTCTGCCCCGGCACCAGCACCAGCGCAATGGCCAGAATACCAAGCCCGGCCAGCACCACGCTGCGGATCAGGTTTTGCTGCTGGGCGCGGCGCTGTTCCAGCCTGGACATCCGCTTTTTGCTGCCGGAGGCCGAACTGTTGTGTCTGGCCCCGGAGCTGCTGCTTTTACTGCTTTTGCTGCCGGAGGCGCGGTATGTGTTTTTACTGCTTTTTCCGTTTTTGGCGGAACTTGAACGTGCCATGCTCTCCCTACCTCTTTACTATAATATGCGTATATTCAGGCTGCCCTGTTCAGCGGGCAGCCATTGTTGATTTGCTTTGGCGCGGCGGGCCTGCCCCCGTTTTGAACGAAAGTTCTTTCGCCTTTTATCTGGCAGCGGGCGGCCATTAAACAGCATCCGGCGGCCCCGCATAAAGAGACTTTCCGCGCAGTGATTTTATCTGCCATCCGCCACGGCGGCTGTGCCGTGCTGTTTTGGGCAGGGGCATACTGCCCCTTATAGCATAAGGTATATTGTAGCATGAAAACGCCCGCTTGTAAAACCCCTTTCTCTTTCTATTTTCATCAAAGGCAACACCGCACAATTCCCGCCTTGCGGCTTAAGCACCGCTCCGGCAGCTGCGGCACGGCATCTGCGTTGCCAAAATGCTCGATAAGACATCCAGTATTATCTGCGCTTTTGGCTTAGCATCTGCCGCACCTCGCTCGCCGTATCGGCACTTAGAATTATGCGGTATTGCCCAAAGCCTTTCCGCCCACTGGCGGGCAGCGCCCCCTCAATATCCGGTTTTCCCGGCGTCGATTTCGGCATACAGGTAGCGCAGCGCATCGCCCAGGTTGCCGATGGCGTCGATCAGCCCCTCTTCCACAGCCTGTTCCCCGCCCAGCACGGTCCCCATATCCATCACCAGCTCCCCGGTATTGTGCATCAGCTGGGTAAAGCGCCTGGCGCTGATGCCGGAATGCCCCGCCACAAAGCTGACGATGCGCTCCTGCATCTGCTCAAAATAGCGCAGGGTCTGGGGCACCCCCAGCACCATGCCGGAGTGGCGCACCGGATGTACCGTCATGGTGGCGGTGGGCACAATAAAGCTTTTGCGGGCTGAAACCGCCAGCGGGATGCCGATGGAATGCCCGCCGCCCAGCACCAGCGTTGCGCTGGGCTTGCTGATGCCGGAGATCAGCTCCGCCAAAGCGAGCCCGGCTTCCACATCGCCGCCCACGGTATTCAGGATGACCAGCAGCCCCTCAATGGCGGGGTCCTCCTCAATATCCACCAGCTGGGGGATCACATGCTCATACTTGGTGCTTTTCTGGTTATCGGGGGCCAGGCTGTGGCCCTCAATGGTGCCGATCACCGTCAGGCAATAAATGGCATGGCGGCCCTTAGTGGCGGGCACAATGCCGCTGTCCGTGATCAGGTCATGTTCCAGCCGCATGCGCTCCACATCCTTGGCGTCCTTGGCAGCATGGGAGGCGGGCTGTTGTTTTGGGGTACGGTTTGGCATGGCGGGGTCCTTTCCTTCCGACAGAATCGGTGCGCCGGGCAGTACAAAACCCGGCTATACCCTGACAGTATGCCCCGCTGGTACGCTTTTTTATGCACAGAGGGGCGCGACTGAGCAAAAAAAGTGCGGAAAAACTTAGATAAAAAATTGACAATCGGCACAAGATTGATTATACTTTTACTAGAATTTACATCGGAATTACACAAGAGGCAGGGTGTTCCCTTTACCCCTGCCCGGAGAACGGGAGATTAGTCTTTATGTCATCAACAATGCAAAACAAAGCATCGTTGCCCGTGATCAAGCGGCTGCCCAAATATTACCGCTACTTGAGCAACCTGCAGGCAGATGGGCGTGATAAAATTTCTTCCAGCGAGCTGGCCCGCATGATGGGCACCACCGCCAGCCAGGTGCGGCAGGATTTCAACTGTTTTGGCGGTTTTGGCCAGCAGGGCATCGGCTACAAGGTGGATGTGCTGCTTACCGAGATTGGCAAACTGCTGTTTGGCAACGGCGAGCTGCTGCCTACCGTGCTGATCGGCGCCGGCCGCCTGGGCACGGCGGTCTCCAGCTTTATCAGCCGCGATACCAACGGCTACAAGCTGATTGCCGCGTTTGATATCAACCCCGCCCTGGAGGGCAAGGAGATCAGCGGCGTAACCATCCGCCCACTGTCCGAGCTGGAAAGCTTCTGTGCGGCGCACAAGCCGGTGGTCGCCGTGCTGTGCGTGCCGCGCCAGAGCGCCATGGACCTTTCGGACGAGCTGGTTCGGCTGGGTATTCAGGGCTTCTGGAACTTCAGCCACTATGATCTTTCGGTCGTTTATCCGCAGGTCACAGTGGAAAACGTCCATTTGGGCGACAGCCTGATGAGCCTTGGCTACCGGTTGCGCAACCATGATGAATAAAAGCCGGGCACACAGCACATGACTGTTTCCGGCGGGGTGTACCCCAGCGCCTGCCCCGGCATGGGTGCAGGATCCTGTGGTACACCCCGATTTTCATGCTGTTTTTCACTTTATCTTAATAAGGAGCCAAACATGGCAAAGCTATATTACCGTTACGGCGCAATGAACAGCGGCAAAACCACGGCGCTTTTGCAGGTTGCTTTCAATTATAACGAACGCGGCATGCGGGTGCTGATTCTGAAAGCCAGCGTGGACACCAAAGGCGGCGATCATATTGTTTCCCGCCTGGGGGTCAGCCACAAGGTGGATGTGCTGGTCAGCCCGGACATGGACATCCTGGATATCGTCCGGGCCGATACTGCCGCCCATGGCAGCGCCCCTGCCTGTGTGCTGTGTGACGAAAGCCAGTTCTTTACCCCGGCGCAGGCCGAGCAGCTGTTTTTGGTCACGGTGGACCTGAACATTCCGGTCATCTGCTATGGGCTGCGGGCGGACTTTATGAACCGCGGCTTCCCCGGTTCCACCCGCCTTTTGGAGCTGGCCCACACGATCGAGGAGATGAAAACCATCTGTGCCTGCGGCCGCAAAGCCACCTGCAACGGCCGCAAGGTAAACGGCGAGTTCGTGTTTGAGGGCGCCCAGGTTGCGATTGACACAGTGGATGCTGTAGAGTATCAGAGCCTTTGCCCCCAGTGCTGGTACCGGGAATACCGCGCTTTCCTGAAACGCCACCCCGCGCACCAGTGATCCATTCTTTTATTTCAATCTGTGTTCCGCCCTTTTAATAAGTAAATGACAACATATATGGCACAAAAGCCGCTGCCCAGCCTTGCAGCACCGCTTTTGTGCCATTTTTGTTTCCAACACTTTGCGGCGCAATTTTCAGAGCACCAAAAGGCCGCATATACAAGATATGTTTTATGTGCAGCAATTTCCATTCCATTTTTCGCACATATTTTGCCATCGCGAATATTTTTAGCATACCGTATTTCTTCCCATTGCAAATTATGCACGAATGCGCAAAAGAAGTGCGTTTGCGTACATTTTTTGCGTTACCGAATTTGTGCGTTTGTTTTCTGTGATTCGTTCGGCATTTTACACGTTTTCCCCTATAATTTCGTTGCAACCGTTTGCAATATATACAAATACGCACAAATCACCTCAATTTATGCAAGATTTTGCCGTAATTTTTGTTAGATGCGGGGTTAAGCTGTTTCAGTATTATGCACAAATTGTTTTGTCTTAGTTCGTATGTTTTGACATAGGTTGATTTTTTGCCCATTTAATTAAAGCAATATTTGTTTGTTTTCGTGATTTACACACTATTTTGGATATTTTTTTGATGTTCACAATTTGCTATTATAATGGCGTTGAATGAAGCGGTCAGTTGTCAGGCCGCTCGTTATAGGAACATTTTCAGGAGGACTAAAACAATGAAAAAGGCAATCGCCCTTGCAATGGCCAGCGTTATGGCTGCTGGCCTGCTGGCAGGCTGCGGCGGCTCCGCTGCCAACAGCACCGCAGCTTCTTCCGAGGCCGCTTCTTCTGAAGCTGCTTCCACCTCTACCGAGGCTGCTACCGAGGCTCACACCGTCAACACCACCGATCCCATCACCCTGACCATCAGCTGGTGGGGCGGCGATGCCCGCCAGGCTGCATACGAGGCCGCCTGCAAGGCATTCACTGAAAAATACCCCAACATCACCGTTGAGTGCACTTACGGCCCGTGGAACGGCTGGGAGGAAGCTCAGTCCACTGCCCTGGCTGCCGGCACCGCTGCCGACGTGATGCAGGTCAACTGGAACTGGCTGTTCCAGTACTCCGGCAAGGGTCAGAGCTTCGTTAACCTGAACGATTACTCCGATGTGCTGGATCTGACCCAGTTCCCCTCTAGCGCTCTGGATGCCTGCACTGTGGCTAATTCCCTGCAGGCTGTTCCCGTCGCTATGGCCGGCCGTATTTACTACTGGAACATGGCAACCTTCAAGAAGGCTGGCCTGGACCACTACCCCACTACTGAGCAGGAGCTGCTGGATGCTGCCAAGACCTTCCAGGAAAAGCTGGGCGATGACTACTATCCGCTGGCTGCCGGCCCGCTGGACCGCATGATCATGATGACCTTCTACCTGGAAAGCAAGTACGGCGAGCCCTGGGTTACCGACAGCACCCTGAACTACACCGTTGAGCAGCTGCAGGAAGGTCTGGAATGGATTCAGAGCCTGGAAGATAACCACGTGATGCCCGACCTGAAGACCATGAACGCCGCCGGCGATAAGACCATCACCGATGGTCAGGCCTGGATCACCGGCAAGTACGCCGGCATCTTCACCTGGGACTCCAGCGCACTGAGTGCAAGCCAGAACCTGCCCGACGACGCTGAGTACGTTGTTGGCGACGAAATCAAGTGGGGCGAGGCTGCCAACGGCGGTTTTGCCAAGGTTTCCATGGGTATGGCTATTACCCAGAGCTGCGAGCATCCTGTTGAGGCTGCTGCCCTGATCAACTTCATCCTGAACGAAAAAGAGGGCGCTTCCATCATGGGTACCCAGTGCGGCATGGTTTGCTCCAAGGCCGGCCAGGAATACGCCAAGGAAGCCGGTGCTGTCAACGAGCTGATTCTGGAAGCCAACACCAAGGTTATGGCTTTTGTTGACCAGCCGTTCGACCCCTGCTACGAGAGCACTTCCCTGAAGGACGAGACCAATGGCGTGTACGGCGATGTGTTTGAAGGCTTCAGCTACGATCAGTATGATTCCGCCGAGGCTGCCCAGATCCTGTACGATGGCATCTGCGAAGCACTTGCCTAATCCCCGTTTTCACACTTAAGGCAATACCGCACAATTCCCGCCTAACGGCTCAAGCACCGCTCCGGCGGCTGCGGCACGGCATCTGCGTTGCCAAAATGCTCGATAATACACAAAGTATTATCTGCGCTTTTGGCTTAGCAGCTGCCGCACCTCGCTCGCCGTATCGGCACTTAGAATTATGCGGTATTACCTTAACCTTACGCATCAGCAAGGCTGGCCCCGGCCCCATGGCGGTGGGGCCAGCCCTTTATTATGTAACAAGGAGGTTTCCTTTATGAGCGCACCTGCTGCCAAGACAGTGACCCGCACTCCTTTCAAAAAATGGTGTGATGAAAACGTTGGCCTTTTGTTCCTGATTCCCTGGATCATTGGTTTTGTGGTGTTCAAGCTGTATCCGTTTGCCACTTCCCTGTTCTACAGCTTTACGGATATGAACTTCTTTGACGGCATTACCAAGTACGGCCTGATGAACTACATCTACATTTTCACCAACAAGAAAACGCTGACCTCGTTCATCATCACCTTCCGTTATGCCCTCATCACCGTTCCCCTCAAGCTGATTTTTGCTTTGTTCATCGCTTACATCCTGAACTTCAAGATCAAGTGCGTCAACCTGTTCCGCACCATCTACTACATTCCCTCCATCCTGGGCGGCTCTGTTGCCATTGCCGTTCTGTGGAAGGCCCTGTTCAAAGAGGATGGCATCATCAACATGCTGCTCTCCTTTATCGGCATTCAGGGGCCCAGCTGGCTGGCTGACCCCGATTACGCCATGGTCGTTATCATTGTGCTGCGTGTATGGCAGTTCGGCTCCGCCATGGTGCTGTTCCTTGCCGCATTGAAGGGCGTTTCGGTCGACCTGTACGAAGCCGCCACCATCGACGGTGCTTCCAAGACCCGCCAGTTCTTCTCCATCACCGTGCCGATGATCACCCCCGTTATCTTCTACAACCTCGTTACCCAGATCGCTCAGGCGTTCCAGGAATTCAACGGCCCCTACATTATCTTTAATAATGGCGGCCCCCGCGGTTCCGTCACGCTGGTTTCGCTGCTGGTTTACAACTATGCGTTCAAGAGCAACGAAATGGGTATGGCCTGCGCCATGGCCTGGGTCATGTTCATCATCATCGCCCTGCTCACTGTCATCGCATTTGGCAGCCAGAAGCACTGGGTCTACTATGCTGACTGATTGAAGGAGGAATTGATTTATGGGTATGAAAGCACGCGCCAATGTGGCAACCTTCTTCAAGTATTTTGTTCTGATTTTGATGGGCTTTATCATGGTGTACCCGCTGCTGTGGATGGTGGGCTCCACCTTTAAGACCAACGCCGAGATTTTTACCAGCCTTTCCCCGTTCACCACGCACCCCACCCTGGATGGCTATTATAACGCTGTGACCAAAACTTACGGCGGCGATATCACCATCTGGCGTGCATTCCTGAACACCTACAGCTACGTTATCCCCAAGGTTGTGTTCACTGTTATTTCTTCTGTCATTGCTGCTTACGGTTTCAGCCGTTTCAAGTTCAAGGGCCGCGATTTCCTGTTCGGCGTTATGATCATGACGCTGTTCCTGCCGCAGGTTGTTCTGAACGTTCCGCAGTACATGATGTACAACAAGTTTGACTGGATCAACAACCCCCTGTACCCCGCCCTGTGGGTGCCTTCCCTGTTTGCTACCGAGACCTACTTCGTCTACCAGCTGGTGCAGTTCATGCGCAGCATCCCGCACGACCTGGACGAAGCAGCTGCCATTGACGGCTGCGGCCCGGTCAAGATCCTGTACAAGATCATCTGCCCCATGCTCAGCCCCTCTCTGGTCGCCTGTGCGCTGTTCCAGTTCATGTGGAGCTGCAACGACTTTATGGGTCCCCTGCTTTACGTTACTACCCCGCGCAAATACCCCATGGCAATCTTTGTTAAGCTGTCTATGGACAGTACCAGTGAAGGCATTCAGTGGAACCGCATCCTTGCCTTGTCCCTGATTTCCATTATCCCGCAGCTGCTGGTTTTCTTTGCCGCTCAGGATTCCTTTATTGACGGCATTGCCGCTGGCAGTGTAAAGGGCTAAGGCAACACCGCACAATTCCCGCCTTGCGGCTTAAGCACCGCTCCGGCAGC
>OLOK01002760.1_pt1 | contig 11696 bp, 8 predicted proteins | sample 1672591 | NCBI WGS metagenome assembly OLOK01 (sample SAMEA3136703, study PRJEB25190) | human gut metagenome | biome: human gut; feature: human-associated habitat; material: faeces | place: Austria | collected 2013 | reverse complement strand
CGCTGCCTGGAGGGCTTTCAGCGGAATCTATCGCAAATGACACAGGAGGACGACCAATGACACAGGACAAGAAATTTCTGGGCACGGAGCCCGTGGGCAGGCTGCTGTGGAGGCTGGCGGTGCCCACGGTCATCGCCCAGCTGGTGAATATGCTGTACAACATCGTGGACCGCATCTACATCGGCCACATTCCCGAAACCGGCAGCATGGCCCTGACCGGCGTGGGGGTGTGCCTGCCCATCATCATGATCATTTCCGCCTTTGCGGCCTTTGTGTCCTCCGGCGGCGCGCCCCGGGCGTCCATCGCCATGGGCCGGGGCGACTATGACCAGGCCCAGCGCATTCTGGGAGGGTGCTTCACTTTACAGGTGGCCATTTCCCTGGTATTGACGGCGGTGCTGCTGATATGGAACCGGCCGCTGCTGCTGACCTTCGGCGCCAGCGGGAACACCATCGAATACGCCGCCCAGTATATGGGCGTTTACGCCCTGGGCACCCTGTTCGTGGAGCTGACCCTGGGCCTCAATGCCTTCATCACCGCCCAGGGCTTCGCCCAGGTGGGCATGAAAACGGTGCTCATTGGCGCGGTGGCCAACATTCTGCTGGACCCGCTGTTCATCTTTGCCCTGGACATGGGCGTCCGGGGGGCGGCCCTGGCCACGGTGCTGTCCCAGGGCATCTCCTGCGTGTGGGTAATCTCCTTCCTGCGGGGGAAAAAGACCCTGCTGCGGCTGGAAAAGGCCGCCCTGCCCATCCGGCCCCGGCTGATCCTGCCCTGCGTGACCCTGGGTACGGCGGCGTTCATCATGCAGGCCAGCGAAAGCATCATCTCCGTGTGCTTCAATGCCTCCCTGCTGAAATACGGCGGGGACCTGGCGGTGGGAGCCATGACCATTCTGTCCAGCGTCATGCAGTTCGCCATGCTGCCCCTCCAGGGCATCGCCCAGGGGGCCCAGCCCATCTCCAGCTATAACTTCGGCGCCGGCAACGCCCAGCGGGTGCGCCAGACCTTCTGGCTGCTGCTGAAGGTAAGCCTGGGCTACGCCCTGGTGCTGTGGGCCTGCATCCAGCTGTTCCCCGGGGCCTTCGCTCGGATTTTCACGCCGGAGCCGGAGCTGGTAGCCTTCACCGCCGGGGTGCTGCGGATCTACTGCGGGGCCCTGTTCCTGATGGGCATCCAGATCGCCTGCCAGATGACCTTTGTGTCCATCGGCAACGCCCCCTGCTCCATCGTGGTGGCGGTGCTGCGGAAGTTCGTGCTGCTGCTGCCGCTGATCTATCTGCTGCCCCACCTGCTGGCGGACCAGACCCGGGCCGTGTTCCTGGCGGAGCCGGTGGCCGACGTCATCGCCGTCACAGGCACGGTGCTCCTGTTCTCCTCCCAGTTCCGCAAGGCCCTGCGGGGCCTGGAAAACGACAACAAATCGTAATATCCGGCAAAAAGATTGCATATTGTATAACAAGACCTCCGGCTGGGCCGGAGGTCTTGCCGCTTATTGGTCAGATTTTGATGAGCTCATACTCCCGGGTGCCCATGCCCAGCTTTTCGGCGTGCTCCAGGCAGCTCATCCAGTCCGTCTCCGGGTGGAGATGGTGGAAGTGGTCATGGCCGCAGTCCCCGGCGGCAGCGGCCCCCGGCAGGGGCGGCTGGGCGTTTACCGCGTCGGCGCAGGCCATGTCCAGGGCCACCGGGTCAAAGCTGGCGAACATACCCACGTTGGGGATGATGGCCGCGTCGTTCTCCGGATGACAGTCGCAGTTGGGGGACACGTCGATGACCAGGCTGATGTGGAAGCAGGGCCGCCCGTCCACCACCGCCTGGGCATACTCGGCGATCTTGCGGTTCAGATTGGTGACCGTCTCGTCCCAGTTCACCCGGATGGCGTCCCGGGGACAGACGGCGATGCACCGGCCGCAGCCCACGCACCTGCTGTGGTCGATGGTGGCCTTGCGGTCCGTAACGGTGACGCCGTTGTGGGCGCAGATGCGGGTGCAGGCGCCGCAGCCCACGCAGTGGTCCTGGGCCACATGGGGCTTCCCGGCGTTGTGCTGCTCCATCTTACCGGCCCGGCTGCCGCAGCCCATGCCGATGTTCTTCAGCGCGCCGCCGAAGCCCGCCTCCTCGTGGCCCTTGAAATGGCTCAGGGAGATGAACACGTCGGCGTCCATCACGGCCCGGCCGATCTTGGCCTTCTGCACATATTCGCCGCCGCGCACCGGCACCTCCACCTCGTCGTTGCCCTTGAGGCCGTCGGCGATGATGATCTGGCAGCCGGTGGACAGGGGGGAGAACCCGTTGAGCATGGCGGCGTCCATGTGGTCCAGGGCGTTTTTCCGCCCGCCTACATACAGGGTGTTGCAGTCGGTCAGGAAGGGCTTGCCGCCCCGCTCCTTCACAAAGTCTGCCACGGCCTTGGCCCAGTTGGGCCGCAGAAAGGCCAGGTTGCCGGGCTCGCCGAAGTGCAGCTTGATGGCCGCGAACTTGTCCTCAAAGTCGATCTGGCCCATACCGGCGGTTTTCATCAGCCGGGTCAGCTTCTGGGGCAGATTTTCCCGATAGTCGGCCCGCAGGTCGGCCCAATAAACTTTCGATGCCACTTGGAGATCCTCCTTGAATCTGAGATGGTCATAGTGTATCATATTCCCACGGAATTTGTCACGCTTTTTTGAAGGGAGGCGGTATGTATGCGCCTGCTGACTCATATCGTATCCCCGGAGCAGGAGGGCTGGCCCCTGCGGCGGCTTCTGCGGCAGGAGCTGCGCATTTCCGGCAGCTTCCTGTCCCGGCTGAAATGGCGGCCCGGGGCCATCCTGGTCAACGGACGGCCCGCCACCGTGGCGGCGGTGCTCCATGCCGGGGACGCCGTCACCGCCGACGTGTCGGACCTGCCCGGGGACAATCCCCATATCCGGCCGGTGGCCTGGCCCCTGGACATCTTGTGGGAGGATGAGGACCTGCTGGTGCTGAACAAGCCCGCGGGCATCGCCATCCACCCGGCGGCCCTGACGGAGGAGACCGTCACCGTGGCCGGGGCCGTGTGCCACTACCTCCGCACCGGCAGCTTCCACTGCGTCAACCGTCTGGATCGTGGCACCACCGGCGTCATGGCCGTGGCCAAAACCGGCTATATCCACCGCCTGTGCATGGAGTCGCTTCACACCGATTCCTTCCTCCGGGAGTACCGGGGCATCTGTCTGGGTACGCCCCAGCCCTCCTCCGGCAGCATCGATCTGCCCATCAGCCGGGACCCCGGCTCTCTGCTCCGCCGCACCGTGGACCCTATGGGCCTTCCCGCCCGAACGCTCTACGAGACCCTTCTGCCGGGGGAGCTGTCCCTGCTGCGGCTGCTGCCTCAGACGGGCCGCACCCACCAGCTGCGGCTCCACCTCTCCGCCGTGGGCCACCCGCTGGCCGGGGATTGGCTCTACGGCACCGAGGACCGAACCCTGATCCCCCGTCCGGCCCTGCACTCCCACCGGCTGGAGCTGACCCACCCCGTCACCCGCCGCCGCCTGACGGTAACAGCCCCGCTGCCGGAGGATATGGTCCGGCTCCTGCCGGAAGATATGAACAAATCTTGAAAAATGCAAAAAAAGGGTGGAAATTTTGACAGTGTATAGTATAATAGTCTATACACTGTCAAAACGCCGCGCCCCGGCGCGGAATCTGTTTTTGGAAGCGGGAGGAACGTATGCGGAACATCTGGCGCATCATCAAGGCGGACGCCCGTTCGCTGTTTACGCATTTCTTTGCTCTGGCGGTGGCCCTGGCCATCGCGGTGCTGCCCAGCCTGTACGCCTGGCTGAATATCTATTCCAACTGGGACCCCTACGGCAACACCGGCAACATCAGCATCGCCGTGGCGTCCCTGGATAAGGGCTGGACCGAGGAGGACGGCACCCAGGTCAACAAGGGCCGGGAGGTGGTGGAGGACCTGCGCAGCAGCACCAGCATCAACTGGGTCATTGTGGACACCAAGGAGGAGGCCGAGCACGGCGTCTATGCCGGGGATTACTACGCCGCCGTGGTCATCGGTGAGGACTTCTCTTATAATATGTACCACATGCTGACGGAGTGGACCGGCAAGCCCACCATCACCTATTATGAAAACTACAAGAAAAACGCCGTGGCCACCAAGATCACCGACACGGCGGTGTCGTCCCTGAAAACCACCATCAGCAAAAGCTATCTGGACGTGGTGGTGGACGCCGTTTTCCGGGGAGCCAACGACCTGTCGGACCAGCTGAAGGGCGATGACCCCGTGGGCTCCGTTCAGGGGCTGCTGGGCCAGGCCCGGAGCCTGCTGCGCTCCTGCGCCCAGACCGTGGACGCCTTCCAGGCCGCGGGCCAGGACAACAGCAGCTATCGCCAGGACCTGTCGGACCTGGTGGCGAATATCAACCAGAACCGCCCCGACAGCCAGGAGCTTCTGGACACCGTGGCCCAGCTGAACCGCCAGGTCCACGCCGCCTTGGATAAGGCCCAGGCAGCCCTGGACAAGGCCTTTGACGCGGCGGAGAAAATTCTGAACGGCATCGACGTGGACGCCCAGCTGCCCCAGATTCAGGAGGACCTGCGGGACGCCGCCCAGACCATGGACGATATGGGCGATAAGCTCACGGCCTGGGCCAGGTCTATCGCCGTGGAGGCCGGGCCCGTGGGGGCCGAGGCCGCAGCCGCCGCCCAGCGCCTGGCGGACAGCTGCTATCAGCTGCGGGACCGGCTGAACACCGTGGCCGACGGCATCCGGCAGAACTCCGCCGTTTTGCAGGACACCATCGCTTTGGTGGCCCAGCTGGAGAAGCTGACGGACACCCTGCTGACGCCGGTGTTCGGCGATGTGACGGATGATGTGAAAAACGTTCTGGACCAGACGGAGGGCCTGCTCCAGGGCCTCCACGGAACGGCAGCCGATACCCGGGACCTGCTGGCAGCCGCCGGCACGGCGGCCGGCACCCTGGACGGTCTTATGTCCCAGGGCCGCGACGCCATGGGCCAGGCCATCGACAAGCTGGGGAGCCTGCTGGGCGGCCTGGAGGACAGCAACAGTCCGGACTATCTGGACACCCTGCTGGACATCCTGGGCGGCAGCCCGGAGGATTACGGCGCCTACTTCTCCCAGATGGTGCAGACCACCGTGGAGCCGATGTATCCCATTGCAAACTACGGCAGCGCCATGGCCCCCTTCTATTCCGTTCTGGCCATCTGGGTGGGCGGCGTCATGCTGGTGGCCATTCTCAAGCCCCACGCCCGCCCGGAGGGGCTGGTGGACCCCAAGCCCCACCAGCTGTTCTTCGGCCGGTACTTCCTGTTTTTCGTCATGAGCCAGATTCAGGCCGCCGTCATCGTGGCCGGGGACCTGCTGGTGCTGAAGATCCAGTGCGTGGAACCGGCGCTGCTGTTTGCCACCGGGGCCATTACCTCCCTGGTGTTCAGCCTGCTGATCTATTCCCTGACGGTTTCCTTCGGCGACGTGGGCAAGGCCATCGTGGTGGTGATCATGGTGCTCCAGATTGCCGGGTCCAGCGGCACCTTCCCCATCGAGCTGCTGCCGGACGTGTATCAGAAAATCTATCATATCTTCCCCTTCCCCTATGCCATCGACGCCGTGCGCGAGTGCGTATGCGGCCTGTATGGGCTGACCTGGCTGAAGAACATCGGCTGCCTGCTGATCTTCGGCGCGGCGGCCCTGGTCATCGGCCTGCTGGTGCGCAAGCCCTTTATGGGACTGAACCATTTCATGGAGGAGAAGCTGAAAGAAACGGAAATGCTGTAAGAAAGGAGGACTCCCTATGGACGAAAAGAAATATAGCCAGCTGTATCAGGCCCTTTTGCAGGAGGTCCTTCAGTTCCACAGCGGCAATCAGCGCCGCATCCGCAAGGGAATGCTGAGCCTGCTGCTGGTGCCGCTGGCATTTCTGGTGCTGCTGTTTTTATCCGACGGCTCCCGGGTGATCTTCCTGCTGCTGTGGATCGTATCCATGTTCGGCATCGCGGCGTATCTCATCGCCGTGGAATACATCGACTATGAAATGCAGAACAAGGTCAAGCAAATCACCAAAAAAGAGGTGGAGCTGGACCAGCTGACGGCCCTGCCCACCGGCATGCCCCAGCTGCTGCCCCATCTGCGGGGCCGGAGTCAGGAGAGCGAAGCGGTCCCGGAGGAGCCTGCCCCAGAGGAGCCTGCCCCGGAGGAGCCTGCCCCGGCGGAGCCTTGTCCCGCCCCTGTCCCGCCTTGTCCCCAGCCTGTCCCGCCCCGTCCCGCCTCTGTCCCGGTACAGCCGGAGCCCCTGCACCCGGAGCTGGCCCTGACCCTGTCCGACCTGCAGGAGAGCAGCCGCCAGCTGGCCCAGGGCTTTGAGCAGATGTCCCGGGAGCTGGGCCGCATTTCCCGGTATATGGGCGATCAGGACCGGCGGTCCAGGGAGGTGCAGGCATGAGGAATATCTGGAGAATTTTCCGGGCCGACTGGCAGCGCATCAGCGCCAGCGTGGTGGCCGTGGTGGTCATCATGGGCCTGTGCCTGATCCCGTGCCTGTATGCATGGTTCAACATTTTTTCCAACTGGGACCCCTACGGCCCCGACGCCACGTCCAATATCCGCGTGGCCGTTACCAGCGAGGATGAGGGCTATGAGCTGCTGGGCCTGAAGCTGAACATCGGGTCCATGGTGCTGGACGGCCTGAAAAGCAACGACCAGATGGGCTGGGACTTTGTAGACAGCCGGGAGGAGGCCCTGGAGGGTGTCCGGTCCGGCAGGTACTACGCCGCCCTGATCGTTCCTGCGGGCTTCACCGGGGACTTCGTCAGCATTCTGGACACGGACCTGCGGCACCCCCAGATCGAGTATTACGAAAACGAGAAGAAAAACGCCATCGCCCCCAAGATCACCAACAAGGCCAAGACCGCCGTTCAGGACGAGATCAACGCCACCGTGGTGGAGACGGTGACCAACGCCGTCACCACCGTCAGCTCCGTGTGCAGGGCTCTGGGCCTGGATGCGGACGACGTGTCCCAGGGGGTCATTGAAAAGCTCAGCAGCGCCCAGGACAGCCTGCGCACCCTGGAGGAGACGCTGACGGCCATGCAGACCCTGGCGGACCAGACGGACAGCATCCTGGCCTGCGCCGGGGTGGTCGCCGGCGACCTGGACAGCATCGTCAGCGGCAATGACCTGTCCGGCATCCAGGACGCCCTGGACCGGGGCATCGGCCGCCTGAACGAGACGGAGGCCGAGATCGCCCGGCAGCTGGAGGATATCGACGCCCAGATCGACGTCATCGCCGACGACATTGCCGCCGCCGTGGGAACGGCGGAGGATGTGGCGGGCTTTCTGGCCGGTCCCGCCCAGCAGCTGGACCAGCGGCTGGCGGAGCAGCAGCAGCGGCTGGAAAAGCTGCGGGACTTTGCCGCCGGTTATCCCGCCGTTCAGGAGCGGCTGGGCAACGCCATTTACCGCATCGGCGAGCTGCGGGACCTGCTGAAAACGCTGGAGGACCCCGGCCAGCTGGAGACCTGGCGCCAGGAGGTACAGGCCAAGGTGGATGAGCTCCGCCAGGAGCTGCGGGAGGCGGCCCTGCGCATCAGCGGCAGCGTGAACCAGCGGCTGGAGGAGCTGAACCGGGATGTGACGGAAAAGCTCCAGACCCTGCAGAGCGTGTTTGACAGCGTATCCGGCAATCTGTCGGCCCTGGGCGATAAGCTGAGCCGGTATCAGGAGGCCATCCAGTCCACAGGCACCACCCTGAGCGGGGCCATCCAGCTGTCGTCCACCCTGCGGGGCGACCTGGGGCAGCTGGCCCAGGATATGGACCGCATCGTCACCAGTGACGGCTTCCGCCGCTTTGTGGAGGTGCTGGAAAACGACCCCGAGGGCCTGGCGGACTACCTGTCCGACCCCGTGTCCATGGAGACGGTGCCGGTATACGAGATCACCACCTACGGCAGCGCCATGGCCCCGTATTACATCATGCTGGCCCTGTTTGTGGGCTCCCTGCTGACGGCCACCATGCTCCATGTGAACGCCCCCATGCCGGAGCTCTTCCGGCTGCGCCCCTGGCAGCGGTTCTTCGGCCGGTATCAGCTGTTTTTCCTGATCGGTATGATCCAGGCCCTGGTCACAGGACTTGGCTGCGTGTACTATATCGGGATGCAGTGCCTGCATCCGGGGCTGTTCCTGCTGGCCTGCTGCGTGTGCAGCCTGAACTTCACCATGATGAACTACGCTCTGGTTTACGCCCTGGACAACATCGGCATGGCGGCCTCCGTCATCATCATGGTCATCCAGGTGGCGGGCTCCGGCGGCGTCTATCCCATCGACGTGCTGCCCGGGATCTTCCAGACGCTGTATAAGTTCATGCCCTTCCACTATGGCATGGACATGCTCCGGGAGACCATCGCCGGACGGTATGAGAATGTGTACTGGAAGAATCTGGCTGTGATGGCGGCCATGTGCGTGCTGTTTGCGGTGCTGGGGATGGTGCTGTATTACCCGGCCCGGCCCCTGAACCGGCTCATCGCCCGCAGCAAGGAAAAATCCGGCATTATGTAAGGAGGACTGCTGCCCATGAATGCAAAGCATGACCTGGCGGAAGCCCTGTGCCAGCTGCTGGAGACAAAAACCCTGGAAAAGATCACCGTCAAGGACATTGTGGCCCGGTGCGGTGTGAACCGCCAGACGTTTTACTATCATTTTCACGACGTGTACGACCTGATGCGCTGGATCTTTGACCGGGAGGCCGCCGCCCTGGCCCAGAGCATCCGCAGCAACGGCAGCGACTGGCGGCAGGAGCTGCGCACCATCACGGACGTGCTGCGCAGCAAGCGTCACCTGGTGATGAATGCCTACCGCTCCGTGAACCGGCGGGATCTGGAGCGCTATCTGATGCAGGGCTACGGCCCGGTGATCCGCCGCATCGTGGACCAGGCGGCTGTGGGTCTGGACGTGACCCAGGGGGACCTGGAGTTCGTGTCCCGGTTCTATGCCCGGGGCCTGCTGAGCGGCGTGTTCGACTGGATCGAATCCGGCATGCCGGAGAGCATCGGCGACGATCTGCGCCGGTGCATCCTGCTGCTGGACGGCAGCCTGCCAACCGCCCTGAAAAGCGTCAGCGAAAAATAAGCGCAAAGCCTCCGGCTTCGGCCGGAGGCTTTGCTTTTCCTGCCAAATCCCCGAAAATACGCCCCGCCGCCCCTTGTCAAGTCATTCGGCGTTTGCTATAATAAAATATTATTTGCAGTACCGCGAAAGGGGTGTCCCGTCATGAAATATCAGCAGTGGAGCATACCGGACCTGCCTGCCCAGGTGGTGGACCGGCTCACCGGGGCCGGATACCCCTATCTGGTGTCCTCCGTGCTGGCCTCCCGGGGCGTCACCACACCGGAGGAGGCCGCTGCCTTCCTGGAGCGGGACCGGGAGCTGCCCTATTCCCCGTTTTTGATGAAGGATATGGACCGGGCTGCCGGGCGGGTGAACCGCGCCCTGGCCGATGGGGAAAGGATCGCCGTGTTCGGCGACTATGACGTGGACGGAATCACCGCCACGGTGATTCTGGTGGATTACCTCCTGTCCCGGGGCGGCGACGTGGTGCACTATATCCCCCGCCGCATCGAGGATGGGTACGGCCTGGGAAAGGACGCCATCCTGTCCCTGCATGACCAGGGCGTCCGGCTGCTGGTAACGGTGGACTGCGGCATCACCGGCGTGGAGGAGGTGGCCTATGCCAACTCCCTGGGCATGGACGTGGTCATCACCGACCACCATGAGTGCAAGGAGGAGCTGCCTCCCGCCTGCGCGGTGGTGGACCCCCACCGGCTTGACTGCGGCTATCCCTTTAAGCACCTGGCCGGGTGCGGCGTGGCGCTGAAGCTGGTGCTGGCCCTGGGGGGCGAGAGCCGGGAGGAGGCCCTGCTGTCCCGGTACTGCACCCTGGCCGCCATTGGCACCGTGGCCGACGTGATGCAGATGTCCGGCGAGAACCGGACCATCGTCTCCCGGGGGCTGGCATCTATCGGCCGGTCGGATTTCATCGGTCTGCACGCCCTGCTGCGGGAGGCGGGCCTGTCCGACAAGGAAGTCACCTCCGTGCAGATCGGCTTTGTCCTGGCCCCCCGCATCAACGCCGCCGGCCGTATGGGCGCGGCGGATATGGCGGCGGACCTGCTGCTGAGCACCGATCCCCACCGGGCGGAGCACCTGGCCCGGGAGCTGTGCGCCCTGAACCGGGAGCGCCAGAGCGTGGAGCAGGCCATCTATGCCCAGGCCGTGGAGCAGATCGAGCAGTCCCCGGCCCAGGAGCGCAGCGCCCTTGTGCTGGCCTCGGATACCTGGCACCAGGGGGTGGTGGGCATCGTGGCCTCCCGTCTATCGGAAAAATACGCCTGTCCCAGCTTTATGATCCATCTGTCCGGCGGCACTGGCAAGGGGTCCTGCCGCAGCTGGGGCGGGTTCAACCTGTTCGCCGCTCTGGAATCCTGCTCCGACCTGCTGCTGGACTTCGGCGGCCACGAGCTGGCGGCGGGCTTTACCATTGAGGAAAAGAACATTCCCGCCTTCCGGCAGCGGATGAACCAATATGCCCGGAAATTCCGGGGGGGCAAGGCCCCGGTGTCCTGCTTGCAGGTGGATGTGTCCATCGGTCAGGCGGGACGGGTGACCCTTTCGGAGGTGGAGGCCCTGGACGCCCTGGAGCCCTATGGCGCAGGCAACGCCCGGCCGGTGTTCTGCCTGCGGGGGGCCACGCTGGAGCGGGTCCAGAACGTGGGCCAGAACCGGCATCTGAAGCTGCGCCTGTCCAAGGGCAGCGCCCAGTTTGACGGCATTTTCTTCTCCGCCGTGGCCCAGACCTGCGGCGTGGTCCCGGGCGACCGGGTGGACGCCGCGTTTTACCTGCAAATCAACGAATTCCGCAGCAGCCGCACGGTGCAGCTGCAGATGGTGGATATCCGCCCCTCCCTTTCCGGCAGCGCCCGGGAGGAGGAGTCCCTGCAATTGGTAGGCCGCTGCCTGCAGGGCCAGGAGCTGCGTCCCCGGGACGCGGTGCGCCTGCTGCCCTCCCGGGACCAGTGCGTGTGCCTGTGGCGGGCCCTGCAGCACACGGTGCCCCCCGATGGGCTGGAGGCAGACTATCTGCCGCTGCTGCGGCGGCTGTCCGGGGCCCTGCATGGGGCGGAGCCGTTTCTGCGGACGGCGCTGTGCCTGGAGGTGTTCCGGGAGCGGGGGCTGCTGCAAAGCCTCCGCCAGGGCGACAGCATCCGGCTGCATCTTACGGGCCAGGGGAAAAAGGTGGCCCTGGACCGGTCGGAATATCTGCTGCGCCTGCACCAGGCGCTGGACGCCGCGAAAGGAGGGGGACGCTCATGACAGTGGAAGAACGATACCAGCACTTAGAGGACACGGTGCGGGCTTATAACCCCACCGCCAGCTTTGACAAGATCCGGGCCGCCTATGAGTTTGCCGCCGCCGCCCACCAGGGCCAGCTGCGCAAGGACGGTTCACCCTTCGTCACCCATCCCCTGGCTGTGGCCCAGATCGTGGCGGAGGAGCTGCACCTGGACTCCGAGTCCATCGAGGCGGCCCTGCTCCACGACACCATTGAGGACACCGCCGCCACCCACGAGGACATCGCCAAGCAGTTCTCCCCCACGGTGGCGGATCTGGTGGAGGGGGTCAGCAAGCTGACCCGGGTCCACTATA
>OLOK01002740.1_pt1 | contig 11793 bp, 8 predicted proteins | sample 1672591 | NCBI WGS metagenome assembly OLOK01 (sample SAMEA3136703, study PRJEB25190) | human gut metagenome | biome: human gut; feature: human-associated habitat; material: faeces | place: Austria | collected 2013 | reverse complement strand
CGATAATAGCTGGTCTTATTCACCGTGCACACATGTTCCCAGCCTTTCTCCCCGGCCTCCGTCCAGGACAGCGTAAAATATCTGTCCGGCACGACTGCATACTGCTCCGGCTCGCCCTTTTCCCAGCAAAAGCACCACACATTTCCACCGGTCAGCCGCCAGCCCTTCTGCGAAATCCGATTAAGGAAACGGGTCTTTCCCTCAATTCCCATTCCATCTATGACGTTCAACTGGTACATATATATCCCCTCCTTTTCCATAGCATAACATCCTCACAACCCTGTGCCAAGACTAAAGTTCCCCATAAAATAACGGCCTGCATTTCACACAGACCGTCATTTTTCTATGTCCTTAGATCGCCTCCAGCGCCTGAGCAATGTCTGCGATGAGGTCTTTTTTGTCCTCCAGGCCGCAGGAAATCCGGATCAGCCCTGCCGGGATGCCTGCTGCAGCCAGCTGCTCATCGTTCATCTGCCGGTGGGTGGAGGTTGCTGGGTTCAGACAGCACGTTCTGGCATCGGCCACATGGGTCTCGATGGCTGCCAGCTTCAGGTTCTTCATAAAGATGCTTGCAGCCTCACGGCCGCCGGCCAGACCAAAGCTGACCACGCCGCAGCTGCCATTGGGCAGATACTTTTCAGCCAGTGCGTGGTAGGGGCTGGACTCCAGGCCGCAGTAATTCACATAGGCCACCTTGGGATGGCTTTCGAGGAACTTTGCCACGGCCATGCCGTTGGCGCAGTGGCGCTGCATCCTGACATGCAGGCTTTCCAGGCCGAGGTTCAGCATATAGGCATTCATCGGGGACTGCATGGAGCCGAAGTCCCGCATCAGTTGAGCCGTTGCCTTGGTGATAAAGGCACCCTCTTTGCCGAAGCGTTCGGCGTAAGTGATGCCGTGGTAGCTGTCGTCCGGGGTGCACAGGCCGGGGAACTTCTCGGCGTGGGCCATCCAGTCGAACTTGCCGCCGTCCACGATGGCACCGCCCAGCACAGCGCCGTGGCCGTCCATATACTTGGTGGTGGAGTGGGTCACGATATCCGCGCCCCACTCAAAGGGGCGGCAGTTGACCGGCGTGGGAAAGGTGTTGTCCACGATCAGGGGCACGCCGTGGGCGTGAGCAGCCTTGGCAAACTTCTCGATATCCAGCACAGTCAGGGCGGGGTTGGCAATGGTCTCGCCGAACACCACCTTGGTGTTGGGCCGGAAGGCAGCGTTCAGCTCCTCCTCGGTGCACAGCGGGTCCACAAAGGTGGCCTCAATGCCCATCTTCTTCATGGTGACGGAGATGAGGTTGAAGGTGCCGCCGTAGATGGTGCTGGATGCCACGATATGGTCACCGGCCTCACAGAGGTTGAACAGGGCAAAGAAGTTGGCTGCCTGACCGCTGGAGGTCAGCATGGCGGCGGTGCCGCCCTCCAGCTCGCAGATCTTCTTGGCCACAAGGTCACAGGTGGGGTTCTGCAGGCGGGAGTAGAAGTAGCCGTCGGCTTCCAGGTCAAACAGCTTGCCCATATCCTCGCTGGTGGCATATTTGAAGGTGGTGGACTGGATGATGGGGATCTGGCGGGGCTCGCCATTGCCGGGCGTATAACCGCCCTGCACACAGATGGTATCACGGTTCATTGCAACATACTCCTTTACTGGGTTTGTCCGAATAGTACAATTCCCCGCAGGAGCACATGTCTCCGGCGGGGAATTGAAACGTTGAATTTTACTTCCCGTCCGGGACGAAATGAGGAGAGAACTCCTTCCGTCAAAGCCTTTCGGCTTTGCCACCTCCCTCAAAGAGGGAGGCTTTAAGGCTCCCTCTCCGAGGGAGCTGGCGCACGAAGTGCGACTGAAGGAGTTACTTTCTCAGCCTCTTATCGCTTCTGGCGGCCCAGAAGGTGCCAACGGTCTGGAAGATCTGCACCAGCAGCACCAGCAAGATGACGCAAACGATCATAATGTTGGTCTGGTAGCGGTAGTAGCCGTAGGAAAGGGCGATCTTGCCCAGGCCGCCGCCGCCGATGACACCGGACATGGCCGAGTAGCCCAGAATGGTGGTCAAAGCCGTGGTCATGCTGGAGATCAGGCCGGGCAGGCACTCGGGGATCATTACCTTGGTGATGATCTGGAACGGGGTCGCACCCATGCTCTGGGCGGCTTCCACCACACCCTCATCCAACTCGCGCAGGCTGGTCTCCACCAGACGCGCCACAAACGGGAAGGCCGCCACCACCAGCGGGACGATGGTGGCCTTGGTGCCTACGGTGGTGCCCACGATGATACGGGTCAGCGGAAAAACGCAGATCATCAAAATCAGGAAAGGCACACTGCGCAGGATATTGATGATAATATTCAGCAGGTGCATCAGCCAGCCGGGCAGGGGCAGAATGCCGTCCTTATCACCGGCCACCAGCAGCACGCCCAGCGGCAGGCCGATGACCAGAGAGAACGCGGTGGAGAGCACCGTCACATAGAAGGTCTCCCAGATGGCAAAGCCATAATCTGCAATGGTCATTCTCCGGTCACCTCCTCCACCGTAATGCCGGGCTGTGCCCGCATATAGGCAGCAGCCTGTTTTGCTTCGTCCAGGTCAGCGGGCAGCTTGAGCAGCATGGAGCCGTAGCACTGGCCGCTCAGGTCGCGGGTATCGGCGCTGAGCACCGACACCAGAATGCCCTTTTCGGCGGCAAGGCTTGCCACCAGCGGTTTTGCGGCGGAAGAACCGTTGAAGGTCACACGCACCACATGATCGTCCGGCGCAAAGCTGGACAGGTCGCGGGCGGCGCTGCCGCCGTTGGGAGCCACCAGACGCTTTGCCGCGGCGGTCTTGGGGTTGGCGAAGATCTCCTTCACCTCGCCCTGTTCCACCACAACGCCGCCGTCCAGAATGGCAACGTGATCGCAGATCTCCTCCACAACGCTCATCTGATGGGTGATGACCACCACCGTGATGCCCAGCTTCCGGTTGATGTCCTTGATCAGGGTCAGGATGGAGTGGGTGGTGTTGGGGTCCAGCGCGCTGGTGGCCTCATCGCAGAGCAGGACCTTGGGGTCAGTTGCCAGTGCGCGGGCAATGGCAATGCGCTGCTTCTGGCCGCCAGAGAGCTGGGCCGGGTAGGCGTTGGCCTTATCGGGCAGGCCCACCATTTCCAGCAGCTCCTTGGCGCGCTTTTCGGCTTCCTCTTTCTTCACACCTGCCAGCTCCATGGGGAAGCAGATGTTCTTCAGGCAGCTGCGCTGCATCAGTAGGTTGAACTGCTGGAAGATCATCGTGATCTCCCGGCGGCGCTGACGCAGCTGGGCAGGCGTGAGCTTTTCCATCTCCACGCCGTCAATGACCACGCTGCCCTCGGTGGGGCGCTCCAGCAGGTTGATGCAGCGCACCAGCGTGGATTTACCCGCGCCAGACATGCCGATGATGCCGTAAATCGAACCATCCGGGATGGTCAGGTTGATGTCCTTCAGCGCATTCACTGCGCCGTCCTTCATCTGGAAGGTCTTGGAAAGGTGTTTGATCTCGATCACAGGGATTCTCCTTTTGATGTAACATCCTTGCCCTCTCCGTCATTGCTCCGCAATGCCACCTCCCCCAAAGTGGGAGGCACTGCATCTTCCGGGCGCAACAACAGCTGACTGTGGGCTGCAATTGGCTCTCCCTTTGGGAGAGCTGGCAAAGCCGTCAGGCTTTGACTGAGAGGGTGAGCCGCGTTTCCTTAACCATCGATCGGGCTCAGGTCACTCTGCTTGCCGCCGTAGATGCCCATGGGCTCAACGTGGATGCCAGCAACGGAGACCAGGTGGGTGCCCTTCTCCTCATTGAAGTTGTCCAGGTAGGGCTGATGCTGGAAGTAGTTGGTATCGCACTGGCCATCCTCAACGATGGTGTTGGGGATCACATAGTCATCGTACTCCTGGATGTCCAGCGTAATGCCCTTGTCGGCCAGGATCTGCTTGCAGACCTCCAGGATCTCGCAGTGGGGAGCGGGGGTGGCAGCGCAGCTGACGGTCTCGCCGTTCAGTGCGTCATAATCGATGGAAGGATCATAGCCGTCGGTGGGGTCTTCCACAACGGAGACCACAGCGCCGCCGTAACTCTCGGTCATAAAGTCCTTGACCTGCTGGCTCTGCAGGGCAGCGACCAGAGCCTTGATCATGGGCTCTTCCTCATTGCCTTCCTTGCAGACCAGAACGTTGACGTAGGCAGAGGTGCCATCCTCCATGGCCAGAGCGTCGGTCATGGGGTCCAGACCGGCAGAGATGGCGTAGTTGGAGTTAATGACAGCGTAGTCCTCATCCTGCAGGACATTGGGCACCTGAGCAGCCTCGACCTCGTCCACATTGACGTTCAGGGGGTTCTCTTCGATGTCGTTCTTGGTGGCGGTCAGGCCTGCATCTGCCTTCAGCTTGAAGAAGCCGTTCTTCTCCAGCAGGGTCAGAGCGCGGGCCTCGTTGGTGGTGTCGTTGGGAACAGCGACCTTGATCTTGTCCAGCTTGGCAGCGGTGGAGGCAGCCTCAGAGGATGCAGCGCCGGAAGCGGCGGAGCTTGCGGTGGAGGAAGAGCCGCCGCAGGCGGTCAGGGCAGCGGCAGCAGCGGCCACGCCGGAAACTTTCAGAAAATTACGACGAGTGATCTTAGACATTTTGTTTTCCCTCTCTACTTTTACAAAAATGTTTTTGTGCGGTACGGCACAATCCGCACCCTTTGCACCGGAAGCAAAATAAAAAACGCTTCCGTCCTCAGCGGGCATACACCCACAAGGACGAAAGCGTAAAACTTCCGTGGTACCACCTTGGTTTACTGTCCCCTCACAGAGACAGCCTCACTGCTGCGGCGTTTTGCAACGCGACAACCGGACGCTGTAACGGGCGCTCCCGTCGCAGGCTTAGCACTCTTGCACTTCGCCCCCGCGGCTCCGAGACCATTTTCAGTTCCCTGTTTCCTGCCCTTTTCCACCGCCCGGGCTCTCTGGAAGGATCAATGCGAAAACCTACTCTTCTCTTCACAGCCATTTTTGTGATATTGCATACATAATACCCCACTCTTCCGGGTTTGTCAACCCTTTCAACGAAGTTTTTCAGTAGGGAATTGCCTGCTTACTGCCGGCCGGCATCCTGCTCCGTGCTGTACAGCACCATCAGGTGGTTGGCGCTGGCTTCCAGCTGGGATTTTGCCTGACGGAGATTTGCTTCCTCGGTCTCGTTCATCTTTTCGGGCTTATCCTTGCGCAGGCAGCGGCGCAGGCTGGCAAGGTCGTTCTTGACTCGGTTCTTCTCGTCCTTGTCCAGCTCCTTTTTGCACTTGGAGAGGGCCTCATCCACCTTGTAAGCCAGCATCTCGGCCTGATTGTGGAGTTCCAGCCGCTCCCTGCGGCGGGTATCCTCCTCCTCGTAGGCGGCGGCATCGGCCATGGCGCGCTGGATCTCGTTCTCAGAAAGATTGGTGCTGCCGGTGATGGTGATGTTCTGCTCCCGGCCGGTGCCCAGATCCTTTGCAGACACCTTGACCACGCCATTCACATCGATGTCAAAGGTGACCTCGATCTGGGGCTTGGAGGAGAAGCCGGAGCGGATGCCGGTGAGCTTGAATTTGCCCAGACTCTTGTTGTCGCGGGCAAAGTGGCGCTCGCCCTGCAGCACGTTGATCTCCACGCTGGTCTGCATGGGACGTGCCGTGGTAAAGATCTGGCTCTTGCGGGTGGGGATCATGCTGTTGCGGGTGATGAGGGGGGTGGCCACGCCGCCCAGCGTCTCAATGGACAGCGTCAGCGGGGTGACATCCATCAGCACAAGGCCCTGCGCGGCCGCGCCGGTGGCACCGGCCAGCTTTCCGCCGCCCTGCAGCAGGCCGCCCTGCACGGCAGCCCCCATGGCCACGCATTCATCGGGGTTCAGGGTATGGCTGGGCTCACAGCCCAGCAGCTCCCGGACCTGCCGCTCCACAGCGGGCATCCGGGTGCTGCCGCCCACCAGCAGGACTTTGCCCAGCTGGCTGGCGGAAATCCCGGCATCCCGCAGGGCGTTCTGCACCGGCTGAACGGTGCGGGCCAGCAGGTCACCGGTCATCATCTCAAACTGGGGGCGGCCCAGGCTCAGATCCAGATGGTGAGGGCCATCCTTGCCCACCGCGATAAACGGCAGGTTCAGCTGGGCGGAAAGCGCGCTGGAAAGCTCCTTCTTGGCCTTTTCCGCTTCCTCCTTCAGGCGGCCCATGGCGGCGGGGTCCTTGGTCAGATCGATGCGGTCAGATCTGCGGAATTCCGCCACAGCCCACTCAACGATGCGCTCGTCAAAGTCATCGCCGCCCAGATGGGTATCGCCGCCGGTGGCCAGCACCGTAAAGGTGCCGTCCTCGATCTCAATGATCGAAACATCAAAGGTGCCGCCGCCCAGATCGTAGACCAGGATCTTCTGGGGGGCTTCGTTGTCCAGGCCGTAGGCCACCGCGGCGGCGGTGGGCTCGTTGATGATGCGCAGAACATTCAGGCCCGCAATGCGGCCCGCGTCCTGAGTGGCCTTGCGCTGGCTGTCGTCAAAATAGGCAGGCACCGTGATGACGGCCTCGGTCACCGGCTCGCCCAGATAGCTCTCGGCATCGCGGCGGATCTTGGTCAGGATCATGGCGCTGATCTCCTGCGGGGTCAGGTCTCTGCCATCGATATGCACCCGGTGATCAGAACCCATGTACCGCTTGATGCTGGACACCGTGCGGCCTGAGTTTGTGGCGATCTGGCGCTTTGCCGCGCCGCCCACCAGACGCTCGCCATCCTTGGTAAAGGCCACCACGCTGGGGGTGGTGCGCTCGCCTTCGGCGTTGGTGATGACCACCGGCTTGCCGCCCTCCACCACCGCCACGCAGGAGTTGGTGGTGCCAAGGTCAATTCCGATCACTTTGCTCATAGTGCTTGTCCTCTTTTCTTCGGCGCAGAATATTTCCTTGAATATCTTACCGGTTTCCTATGACGATTTCTTAGAACAAATGTAAAGAAACTGTGTTTCAGGCGTTTTTATCGTCGGCCAGCAGCTGATCGGTCAGCAGTTCAGCCTCCCGCAGCCAGTCGGCAGCATCCGTTTCGCCCTCGGCCTGCAGGATCCGAAAGCCCTGCACAGCTTCGGCCACCTGCAGCAGCGCCTTTTTGCGGGAGAGGTACTGGGTCTCGTACTGGGCAAGACGCAGGCAGACCTGCGGGGTGTAGGCGATGTCCGGCACCTCCCGGGCAGCGCTCTGGGCGCGGCGGTAGTATTGCAGGGTCTCAGCCATCTCCCCGCCCGATGCGGCACAGTCATCCCCCAGGGCGATCATGGCCTGCACCTCCCCGGCCTGCGCGGCCTTTTTCCACATCCGCCGGGCCTGGGTCTTATTCTTCCGGGTACCCCGGCCATAATACAGGCAGTCCCCCAGAGCAGAAAGCGCCTCGGCGCTGCCAGCCTCGGCAGCGGCAGTGTATCGGGCCGCCGCTTCCTGCCAATCCCCGGCCCGGGCGGCGGCGTGCCCGGCTTCCAGCTCCTGAGCGCCGGGGTTGTCGCTTCCCCGCTCCGATCTCAGCAGCCCGCTGAGCAGGGAGACATCCAGCGTGGCAGAGCTTGTCCACGGGTCCAGCACCACACCATCGATGCCGTCCGTTTCCAGCGCATACTCCATGGCGCTGCGCAGGCTGCGCTCCACCATGGGGCGGGTGGCGCTGGCCTTTTCCGCCTCGGCGTTCTTTACCGAGGTGAACAGCGGCAGATAGTTCCGCTCTTTCCGGGTGTGGAGCAGCCAGGGCTGCAGGCCCTCGGCCCGCTCCTCCGGGATGGGCAGGTGTGCCCAGGGGGCGGCCCCGCTCTGGGGGTCCACCGCCGCATCCAGCGGCACCAGCACCTTGGTCTGCAATTCCAGCGCATAGTTCAGGGCGTTCATCAGGCTCCAGAAATGTTCCTCGTTCTGCTCCCGGTACAGCCGCGCCACGGCCTCCTCCACAAACGGGCAGCCTGTGCCCACCGGCCCGTACTGCGGCGCAGTCCGCTTTTTTCCGCTGCCCACCGGCCGGAAGCGCCGACCGCCCATGTTGTATGCCATTTATCTCACCCTTCTTTTTCATCAATAGGATAAGTATAGCAGGAATCCGCAAATTTCACAATATTTTCCCGCAGGCAGCCGAACGCAGAAACAGCAGGCGGCTGCACATGGCCGTCTGCTGTTCGGTTCACTCTTCTGCCGGTTTCTCCGCATCGTCCAGATAGTCCTCGATGCTGCCGATGCTGTATCGGTTCTCGTTGGCTTTCACGCTCCGTGCACTGGCATCGTAGCAGGCTTCCAGAATGGGCATCACTGGCTGCTGGCCCTCCGGGTCGGTCAGATGTCCGATGGCCCGGGCCTCATAGTAGTTGTCGATGATCTGGTTCACGATCCGTTTGCGGTCACGGAGCGGAGTCTGCAGGTTGGCCAGCAGCTCCTGCCGGATGCCGCAGCTGTTGCTGCCGTGGTCGCCGAACAGGATGTAATACTCCTGCTCGATCTCCAGCGGTGCAGCCTGATGCAGATAATAATCCGCCAGTGTCCTCCGCTTCTTTTCGGTGCTGAAGCCCTTGATCTCCTCCATGCCGCGCGGAAAGAGTTCCGGATGCAGGATCCACATTTCATAGGGCCCCACCGGCAGGTGCAGAGTATCGAATACATCCAGAAAATCCTCCAGCCACATGCCCATGCGATTGTACATGTCATATCTGCCATTTCCGTCGTTGTATTCATCCACATATTCCAGATATCCCTGAACATCATCGCCTTCTCCGGTGTGATATACAAACAATCCGTCTGCACTTAAGGTAAGAGTTTCATCAGCCTGTGCATCTTCATTTTTCCATACACCGGAAAGTGCTGCATAGTCAGCTCCGTCCTCTACCTGAAGCGTATCCTCGTTTTCTGCCATTACGCTGTAAATACCAGCTGTGGGAACAACTGCTGCACATAAAATAAACGCGATGACCGCTGTAACTATTTTTCTCTTCATACCATTTTCCTCCTGTCGAAATATGTTGTACCTTTACTATACGTTTTCTCTGACAAAAATAGTATTAACTTCCAGTTAGCTTTTCCCTTCCATCATCTCCAAAAGATACTTGCGCTTCACCCGGACATCCCCGGGAATCTGTAATTTGGAATAAATCTGATTGATGTACTGCTTCACAGTTCCCTCGGATAAAAACAGACTCTGGGCGATTTCTTTGTTGCTCATATGCTTCGCCATAAGCTCCGTAATCTCCAGCTCACGATCTGACAGTACTTTAAAGACCGGCGGATACGCCTCCTCTTTTTTTAACTGATCGCACCGCATTTCCCATTCTTTCCCCATTCTGGTGATCCTGAAAAGAAAATTTTCATTGATTCCGAAAAAGCTTCCCTTCAAAAGCTCCTCTATGTATGGATAATTCTCCACAAATGGCATAAGGATTCCATCTGGAAAAGCCTGGGAAAGTGATCCTCTCAAAAGTTCAAGCGCCTGTTCTGTTTTTCCCAGCTTCCAGTTGGCCGCAAGAAGCTGGATCTGCACATGAAGCGCCACCAGATCGTAGTGAAGAGCCTGACACATGGCAAGAATGGATTCGCTTCTTCCGATCACCTTCGAATATTCTCCCTGGGCAAGATAAACCTGATTCTCGATCATTTCCATCATCGGTCTCCCAGGTGCCAGAAAATTCACCGTAGAAAGCATGTGCGCTCCAAAGAGAGCCGGAATCCGCTCCGTTTGTCCGGTGACTGCATAGTAATAGGCGCAGGTGCTGTCAAAAATATTGACCCAGGTGGTATTATGCCCCTGCAGCAGTTCTTTTCGACGTTCTTCAAATGTATTTCTCATTTTTATGTCCATGCAGATAGACAGCCTTTGTGCCAGAAAATCGCAGCAAAGTGCAATGCTCTCCTGCCCGTTTCCCTGAATCTGGGTATAAGCCTTTTCCAATGCTATGTGGGCATCAACAAAATTTCCGCGCATAAAGTGAGCCTCTGCGCTCATAATCGTTTCTGCACCCTGTCCGTGTCCGTTTGTGATCTTGTAATAATGAGGCATACACTGGTTCATCTCTTCCAGCTCTTTGTCAAGATCTCCGCTTTTCCTGTGAAACATCATAAGTACAGATGGGGAGCCAAACGTCCAGCCTCCGTCACTTCGGATACTGATGGCAGGTCTTGTCATCTTCTCGCTGGCACTGCGGTGAAACTGACTCATTCTCGAAATATCATTGTACATAAGAAAGCTCTGGATCAGGTCGCATTCGCCCAGAAGATTTCCTCTCTCTTCCTCAGACAGCTTTGGATGTTCTCTGATGGATGCCAGAAGAAGTTCTTTCAGTTCCAGCATTTTGGGAATATTTTTCCAGTTAAACATGCATCTCATAAGAACCAGAATTGCAAGCGGATATTCTTTTAAAACGGAAACCGGACATCTGTTCAAAACTTCCAGAACCTCTTCCGGTTTTAGAGAAGCAAGTAAGATTCCGGCATCTTTTTGCACCACCCGGAGAATAGCTGCAAAATTCTGATTTCGCCGGTATGCTGACAAGGCATGGATATAGGCACCATATTTTTCATACCATGCACCATATCTTTCATAATAGAAAGCCTGTCTGGAATCATCCAGTGTTCTGAACGCACGAAACGCGCACTCTTTCATCATATGGTGAAAGCGGTAAGTCTGCCCGTCATTCAGGCAGGTGACAAAAGCATTCTGCCTGGTGAGCGTTTTCAGGATCTGGTGTACGTCTTCTCTTTTTGTAATAAATTCTGCCATCTCTTCCGTGAATTCATCTGCAAGCCCCATGGCACTTAAAAATTCTTTTCTGTCTTCTGGCAAAGGATTCAGCATGGAAGCGGAAAACATCTGGTAAATATCAGATGTTTTTCCTGGCAATTCTCCTGATTTTGAAAAAGAACACAAATTCAGGTAAACAGCTGCGAACCATCCTTCGCTGGATTTCAGAAGCTGCTCAAGCTGGCTGTCTGTCAGGCTAGTTCCGCAGCGGCGAATATAGGCTGACAGCTCCCCAGCGTTTAGACGCAGATCGTCTATTTCTATTCTGTGAAGTCTTCCTCCAAGTCTTACAATCCAGTCATCACTGATAAAATGATTTCGGCTTGCTACGATCAGATGCACATTTTCCGGAATCCTCCCTGCCATTCTGCACAGGAAAGTGGCCGCCCGGTCATCTTTTAACAGATGAAAGTCATCTATAAAAATATAACAATTTTCACATTTTTCCAGTTGATAGCATAGAATTTCCGTCAAAAATCCAGCGGAGGCTTCATCTTCCGGGCAGTCGTAGTTTTCCAGAAAGTTAAGACCTGCGAAGGAAAATGCATTTTGCACACTTTTCCAGAAGATGGAAAGATTTTGGGAGTAGATGCTGATCCGGATCAGCAAAGCCTGAGTGTCTTTCGCCAGTCTGGACAGATACCAGTTTACGGCGGTTGTTTTGCCATATCCCATAGGGGCTGTTATGGCTGTCAGCGCGCTGTTGGAAACAGGCTGCAGGGATTTTTGTAAACGTTCTGATATGTAAATAGAATTCAGGCTGATTTTTTCTTTTGGCATTTCATACCCTCACTCTCTTGTTTTATAAGTATATTGCTGTTTACACCGTTTCCGGAGTATGATTTGTAGGAATAATTTTTCAAACACGCTCTAATGATCATTCTATTTTTAATTATAGTGGAAAAGACAGGAAATTCCAATGGATTCTTTTGCTTTTGCTTATGTTTGACTTGTTCTTTTTCTTCCGCTATACTAAAATGTGTTTAAAAAATGCTTTCTGCAAGATGTGTTTCACTGT
>OLOK01002738.1_pt1 | contig 11818 bp, 9 predicted proteins | sample 1672591 | NCBI WGS metagenome assembly OLOK01 (sample SAMEA3136703, study PRJEB25190) | human gut metagenome | biome: human gut; feature: human-associated habitat; material: faeces | place: Austria | collected 2013 | reverse complement strand
CATGGCCGATTATCACGTACAGGAGTATGTGCGTGAGATAAATTTTGCTGCTGTAAAACTGGCGCGTGAAGTTGCCGATGAATTTACTGCTTTAACTCCCGATAAACCGCGTTTTGTGGCAGGCTCTATCGGGCCTACCAATAAGACTTGCTCCATGAGTCCGGATGTTAACAATCCGGCTTTTCGTGCATTGACTTATGATGAATTGGCTGCTGCTTATCGCGAGCAGATGGAAGCGATGCTCGAAGCCGGTGTGGATGCGTTGCTGATTGAAACCATATTTGATACGTTGAATGCTAAGGCTGCGATATATGCTGCGGAGCAGGCGATGGAAGCTATAGGTGTCCGGGTTCCGCTGATGCTTTCCGTAACGGTTTCCGATATAGGCGGACGTACTTTGTCAGGACAGACGCTGGAAGCATTTCTGGCTTCTGTGCAACATGCGGATATTTTCTCTGTCGGGCTTAACTGTTCTTTTGGAGCCCGTCAATTAAAACCCTTTCTTGAACAGTTGGCTGCTCGTGCTCCTTATTATATCAGTGCCTATCCCAATGCGGGATTGCCTAACAGTCTGGGTACATACGACCAGACTCCGGCTGAAATGGCAGATGAGATCAGGGAGTACATTCATGAAGGGCTGGTAAATATAATAGGCGGTTGTTGTGGCACTACCGATGAATATATTGCTGCATATTCGTCTTTGATAGCAGGAGCTGTGCTACGTATACCGGCTTCTCTGCCCGATAATCTTTGGCTCTCCGGTTTGGAACAGTTGGAGGTAAAGCCTGAAAACAACTTTATCAATGTGGGCGAACGTTGCAACGTTGCCGGTTCACGTAAGTTTCTGCGTTTAATCAATGAGAAGAAATATGACGAAGCGCTAAGTATTGCCCGCCAGCAGGTGGAAGACGGTGCACAGGTCATTGACATAAATATGGATGACGGACTGCTGGATGCGGAACAGGAAATGACAACCTTCCTTCACCTGATAGCTTCCGAGCCTGAAATCGCTCGTGTTCCCGTAATGATAGACTCCTCCAAATGGGATGTGATAGTTGCAGGACTGAAATGTGTGCAAGGCAAGTCTATTGTCAATTCCATTTCCTTGAAGGAAGGAGAAGAAACGTTTCTTGAGCATGCCCGCACTGTGAAGGAGTATGGTGCTGCTGCAATAGTGATGGCTTTTGACGAACGGGGGCAGGCAGATACTTACGAACGTAGAATCGAGGTATGCGAACGTGCTTATCGTTTGTTGGTGGACAAAGTCGGCTTTAACCCACATGACATCATTTTTGATCCGAATGTGCTTGCAGTGGCTACGGGTATGGACGAGCATAATAATTATGCGGTAGACTTTATTCGCGCCACCGGTTGGATACGTAAGAATCTGCCCGGTGCTCATGTCAGTGGCGGGGTCAGTAATCTATCGTTCTCATTTCGAGGCAATAACTATATTCGTGAAGCGATGCATGCGGTGTTTCTGTATCATGCTATTCGTGAGGGAATGGATATGGGCATTGTGAATCCTGCAACTTCCGTACTTTATACAGATATACCGGCCGATATTTTGGAACGCATAGAAGATGTTGTTCTTAATCGTCGTGCAGATGCTGCGGAGCGATTGATTGAAACGGCCGAAAGGTTGAAAGCGGAAGCGGATGCCGCTAAAGTTTCCGCTTCAAACGGTGACTCCCTGCTTTCGGCTTCCGGTTCCCGGTTCCAATGGCGGGAAGGTGCGGTGGAGGAACGCTTGAAGTATGCTCTGACAAAAGGTGTTGGTGATTATCTGGAAGAAGACCTTGCCGAGGCTTTAAATGCTTATCCGAAAGCTGTGGATATTATTGAAGGTCCGTTGATGGCGGGAATGAATCACGTTGGCGATCTGTTCGGTGCGGGCAAGATGTTTCTTCCACAAGTTGTTAAGACGGCGCGTACTATGAAGAAAGCGGTGGCTATCCTTCAGCCGGTTATTGAATCGGAGAAGCAAGCGGGGGCCGCTTCTGCCGGTAAAGTGCTGCTTGCTACGGTGAAAGGAGATGTACACGATATCGGAAAGAATATTGTTGCCGTAGTGATGGCTTGCAACGGATATGAGATAATCGATCTGGGCGTAATGGTTCCTGCCGAAACGATTGTGCAGCGTGCCATAGAAGAAAAGGCCGATATGATTGGGCTGAGCGGACTCATCACTCCTTCACTGGACGAAATGGTGCACGTTGCCATGGAACTGGAAAAAGCGGGGCTTGACATTCCGTTGTTGATTGGCGGAGCCACTACGTCTCCGTTACATACGGCGTTAAAGATTGCTCCGGTCTATCATGCTCCGGTTGTTCATCTGAAAGATGCTTCGCAGAATGCATCAATAGCAGCCCGCCTGATGAATCCTAATCAAAAGGAAGAATTAGCGAAGAATCTTTTTACCGAATATCAGCGGTTGCGCGAGAAAAATCAGGAGAGGCAGGTCGAGACGGTATCTCTTGAAGAGGCAAAAGCTAATCGATTGAAATTGTTTTAAGATTTTCATCACAGAGAGGACAGCATTTTTTATGCCTCCTTATGTCCTCCTTAATGAATCAGCTTTTAATCTTTTTCTTATATTGCTCAAATCTTGCCGTAATATCCCGTACGAAGTTATACGTCTCTATGCCGCGGAAATAACCGTTCTTGCAGACCGGGTCGGTGAAGTATTCCTCATTGCTTTTCAGTAGGATGAAGTTTTCTACATTGTCTCGCCAGACGTATTTGTTTTTCCCGTATTTCTCCGCCAATGCCATGGCGTCGAGCACATGTCCGATGCCGGAATTATAGGATGCCAATACGAAGTTGATCCGTTCGTCTGGAGGTATTGCGGAGAAGCTCCTGGCAGTGGCGGCAATGTATTTGGTTGCGGCTTTGATGCTCTCTTCCGGGTTTTGTTCTTTTCCGGGGGGCATTCCCATGGCGCGGGCTGTGGCAGGCATTAGTTGCATCAATCCCTTAGCACCTGCCCATGAAACAGCTGTGGTGTCGAAGTTGGACTCAGTATAGGCCAAAGAGGCCAGCAGTCGCCAGTCCCAATCTATTTCGGGGGCATACTTTTTAAAAAGGTGGTCGAAGTGTGATATTTTTCCTTCCCGCAGAGACAGGATAGGAGAATGAGGAATGGCCTTGCTGATTTCAAAATATCGTTTCATACTTGCTGTGTAAGCAGGAGAGGTCATGTTGTCTTTATGCCATTTGTTGGCGGCTTCCGCCAGTTGCGGGCAATCGTTGCGTACAGCCCACGAAGCCCGTTGGTCGAAGCTGATGGACAGCCCGATATTCAGGTTGGAATAATAGGTGGTATTCAGCCGGGCTATATCATTGTCTGCTACGGTATAGGAAATCTTACCCTGCGAGACTTGCATGATCAGGTCTTCTATTGTGATGCTGTCATTGCTCACCTTATGAATGTGGATGCCTCCTCCCAATTCCTTGTCCAAATTGACAAGCCGTTCATAATACTTTCCGGGTTTTACGTACACATCTTTGCCAATGAGTTCCGTTACGTCTTTCAGTGGTTTGATGCCCCTGCCGGCGCGCTGTACGATGACTTGATGCGTAATCACTTCCTCGCCGCAATAAATCAGGCTGTCTTTCCACTCTTTCGTTATGGGTAAGTTATAGGCTATGAGATCTCCCTCACCGGCAAGGAGCTTGCTGATAAGGTCGCGTACGCTTCCGGCAACCTTGATCTTCAATTTGACACCGAGGCTTTGGGCGAACTGCTCACTCAATTCATATTGAAATCCCATGTCCTGCCCGCGATAGATAAAATAGGATGTAGAGCTGTATAAAGTCAGCACTACCAGTTCACCACTGTCCTTTATCTGCTGCAAATCGGTGCTCTTTTCCTGCTTATGGGCGGAGTTACGATCGCCGCGGCATCCCATGACACTGCAAAGCAATACTATTGCAATGAGCAACTGGCAGTGAAAAACCGGCAGTTTGCGTGTGGCAGGGGAGGTGCTGTCGGGCATACTATACGGAATTGAGTTACTTATAAGTGCTTTTTGATGTACATCGTCAGAATATCAATTGCCACTTGGTTGTTTCCACCCTCCGGCACGATGAGATCGGCGTATCGTTTGCAAGGCTCTATGAATTGCAGATGCATCGGCTTCAGGATGCGGGTATAACGCTCCATTACGGCTTCAGCGGTACGGCCGCGCTCTATGACATCACGTTGGATGACACGAATAAGACGTTCGTCGGGATCTGCGTCGACAAATATTCTAAGATCCATCATGCCGCGCAGCTTTTTGTCGCATAGGGCAAGGATGCCTTCAATGATGATGACTTCCCGCGGTTCGATGTGGATTGTTTCGGGCTGGCGGGTGCAAGTCAGATAGGAATAAGTGGGCTGTTCGATGCTCTTACCTTCGCGCAGCATGGATACGTGTTTGGACAGAAGTCCCCAGTCGAAGGCGTCCGGGTGGTCGAAATTAATGTTCTGCCGTTCTTCTACGGGTACATGGCTGCTGTCTTTGTAGTAGGAGTCCTGAGGTAATAGAACCACTTCACCTGCCGGCAGACTTTCAATGATTTTACGTACGACGGTGGTCTTTCCCGACCCGGTTCCGCCTGCAATTCCTATTATTAACATCCGTTTAAGTGTATATTTAAAACAAAACGAGTATTTTTGCGGTTTTAAAAAGCAACCGTTTCGGTTGACAAATATAGATATAAATCATTTAAATAACAAAGTTATGGTAAAGCATATTGTATTATTTAAGCTGAAAGATGAAGTTCCTGCTGACGAAAAGTTAGTTGCAATGAATAATTTTAAGAAGGCCATCGAAGCGCTTCCTGCCAAAATATCCGTTATCCGTAAGATTGAAGTCGGGTTGAATATCAATCCTGCCGAAACTTGGAGCATTGCCCTTTACAGTGAATTTGATACGTTGGACGATGTGAAGTTCTACGCTGTGCACCCCGATCATGTGGCTGCCGGCAAGCTCATTGCAGAGGTCAAAGAAAGTCGTGCTTGCGTGGACTATGAAGTATAAATTGAAAAAACAGAAAGAAAAAAAGATGAAGAAAAGTATATTCTCCATTCTATTGTTGCTCTTCACCTTGGCGGTGCAGGCGCAGATACAGGAACCTGTTAAGTTTAAGTCGGAGTTAAGGACTTTGCAGGCAGGCGAAGCAGAGGGGATATTTACCGGAACTATTGACAAAGGCTGGCATGTGTATTCTACGGACTTGGGAGAGGGCGGCCCTATCTCGGCAACGTTCAATGTTGAAGACATTTCGGGTGCGGAACTTGTCGGGAAACTAAAACCGGTGGGGGAAGAAATCGCCGCATTCGACAAGCTGTTCGAAATGAAAGTGCGCTATTTTGCAAATTCCGTTCAGTTTGTGCAGAAGCTGAAGCTGACCGGTGGCGCATACAAGGTGGAAGGTTATCTGGAATATGGTGCTTGTAATGACGAAAACTGCTTGCCGCCTACACAAGTGCCGTTCAAATTTTCGGGTAATGCAGAAGGTGCGGCTGCTAACGAACCGGTAGTTGATGCAACCGCAGATATGGCTATTATTGGTGGGGCAGAAGGTACTACCGGAATAAATGTATTCGATAAAGGCACTGTTGATCTTTGGAAACCGGTTGTCAACGAATTGAGAGCGTTGGGTGAAACTACCTCGCAAGAAGATATGTCTTGGATTTATATCTTTATAACCGGGTTTGTAGGTGGTCTGTTAGCATTGTTCACGCCTTGCGTATGGCCTATTATCCCGATGACTGTCAGCTTCTTCCTGAAACGCAGTAAAGATAAGAAGAAAGGTATCCGGGACGCTTGGACGTATGGCGCATCCATTGTTGTGATATACGTAGGCTTGGGACTGTTGGTCACCGGGCTTTTTGGCGCTAACGCTTTGAACTCATTGTCTACGAATGCTGTTTTCAATATCTTTTTCTTCCTGATGTTGGTAGTATTTGCAGCTTCTTTCTTTGGCGCTTTTGAAATAACCCTCCCCTCCAAGTGGAGTAATGCGGTAGACTCTAAAGCGGAAAAGACAGGCGGTTTGCTTAGTATTTTCTTAATGGCATTTACACTGTCGCTGGTGTCATTCTCTTGTACGGGACCCATTATCGGCTTTTTGCTTGTACAGGTTTCCACTACCGGTAATATGATAGCTCCGGCCATCGGAATGTTAGGTTTTGCCATTGCTTTGGCATTGCCGTTTACGCTGTTTGCGTTGTTCCCCTCTTGGCTGAAGTCCATGCCTAAATCCGGCGGTTGGATGAATGTGATCAAGGTGACGCTCGGTTTCTTGGAACTGGCATTTGCTTTGAAATTCCTTTCCGTAGCCGATCTGGCTTACGGCTGGCGTATTCTCGACCGCGAAACATTCCTTGCTTTATGGATTGTACTGTTTGCTTTGCTGGGTTTCTATCTGCTGGGCAAAATCAAATTCCCGCATGATGATGACGATGCAAAGGTCAGTGTGCCCCGTTTCTTCATGGCATTGGCTTCGTTGGCATTTGCCGTATATATGCTTCCCGGTTTGTGGGGAGCGCCGTTGAAAGCTGTCAGCGCTTTTGCGCCGCCCATGCAGACTCAGGATTTCAATCTTTACAATAATGAGGTGCATGCCAAGTTCGATGATTATGATCTCGGCATGGAATATGCCCGCCAGCATGGCAAACCTGTGATGTTGGACTTTACGGGTTACGGTTGTGTGAACTGTCGTAAAATGGAGCTCGCCGTATGGACGGATCCGAAAGTAAGCGATATCATCAATAATGACTATGTGCTCATCACGCTCTACGTAGACAATAAGAATCCGCTTACTTCGCCGGTGAAAATTACGGAGAACGGTACGGAGCGCACATTACGTACGGTGGGAGATAAGTGGAGCTATTTGCAACGCGTCAAGTTCGGCGCGAATGCACAGCCTTTCTATGTGCTGATTAACAATGAAGGCGAACCGCTCAACAAGTCGTATTCGTACGATGAAAGCATTCCAAAGTACATTGAGTTTTTACAGACAGGATTGGAAAACTACAAAAAGGAAAGATAATAGACTGAATCGGAGAAAGGATGCTGTATAAGCGTCCTTTTTTCATAATCCATTTTTTTATTTATGAAACACATTATTGACATTGACACTTGGGAACGTCGTGACAATTACGGCTTCTTCCGTACATATCTAAATTCTTGGTATTCGGTGACCACCGAAATAGACTGCACAGAGGCCAGCGCTGCGGCAAGGCGGTCTGGACATTCTTTTTTCCTTTATTACTTGTATGCCGTTCTCCGTTCGGCCAATGAAGTGAACGAACTCCGTTACCGCACAGACAAGAACGGGCAGGTTGTTTTCCACGACCGGGTAGATATCATTTCTCCGATAGCGGTTCCGGGAAAGACTTTTTATACAGTCCGTATCCCTTATCACGAAAATTTCGAACGCTTTTATGCCGAAGCGCATGCGCTGATTACGGATATTCCTGAAAACGGAGATCCTTATCATGCGGAAAAAGAGCTGATGCAGCAGGGCGATTACGACGTGGTGCACTTGAGTGCAGTTCCCAAAATGTTCTTCACGTCCATCACCTACACTGTTGCCGAAGCCGGCAACGGTTGCAGTCATCCGCTGATGACCGTCGGTAAGGTTGTTCCTCGCGGGGAGCGGCTGGTTTTTCCACTTTCCATTTATGTGAATCATGCGTTTGTGGACGGTTCGCATCTGGCTTCTTTCTTTGGGAAGATAGAGAAGTATCTGAAAGAAGTGTAATATTACAGAATTATTACAGAATTAATCTTTAGCTTTGCACGTGTAAAACTAAATGTGAGATGATATATACTGGGATAATTATGATAAGAAAGCCTTTCTGTACATGGAGAATTTGTAGTTTATTGGCAGCGCTATTCTTTATTGTGCCGGTCTCTCTGCATGCGCAGAAGCGAGACTTTACAACATGGGCAAGTACCGGTTTTAAGTATAAGGTAAATCCTGCATTTACGCTCTCCGGAAAATTGGAATGGCGCACAAAGGATGATCTTGACAAGACCGACCGTTGGGGGCTGGAGGCCGGCGGGGCATACTCTGTACTTCCTTTTCTGAAAATAGCTGCGGGCTATGAAGTGCATTATCGCAATCGCGGGGAAGCCGGTTGGAAGTTTCGTCACCGCTATCATTTTGACGGAACGCTATCCACGCGTGTGCACAGGCTGAAGGTCTCACTACGGGAGCGTTTTCAACATACTTTCGATAGCAATAATGATGAACTGCGTTGGCGCTCACGTGTCAAGCTGGCTTATGACATCCCCAAATGCAAGATAGAGCCTTACGCTTCTGTTGAGATGTACAACGGATTGAATCGTGGAGAGAAGTTTGATGTACAACGCATGCGCTATCGCGGCGGGGTAGCCCTCCCACTTTCTTCCGATTGGGAAGCGGATGTCTTTTATTGCCGACAATGGGAGAGTCAGGCACGAAAAGATATAGTAGGAGTGGCTTGCACTTATTCTTTCTGATAACAGCCGGGTTACTGCCGTTTTTTCTTGCGGTGCTCTTTTTTCAAACAGAAGTTGAATCCTGCATATACTTGCAGTGTTCCGAATCCGTTGTTCAATGAAAAGTTATTCCGGTAGTAGTCGTAAGTTCTGCCTACGAATGAAGTGCCTACGAAATATTTACTGTTGTTATACACTACGCCTGCGCGTAGGATGAAGTCTATATTGAAATTCCTGTACCAGTCGTCTTTTTCTCCTTCCGCTTTGTTGATACGTGAGGTTTTGTAGGCCACTGCGGGATTGAGCGAGAGGCAGGCAAGGCAGTTGCGTGCGAATACCCAGTTGTAGGCATAACCGAAGTTGAGGCTGATATTGGTATATTTTATATGGTCCACTTTCATACCCGGGTTCATCGTTTCCCGGATGATATCGGGCAGCTTGGTGTAGTCAAAATCCAGATTGTGTGTGGATACGGAGAATCCGGCAATGAAAGATCCTGCGTTGCGCCGTTGATTGGTGGATTGGCTGAAAGCGGCGGGATAAGAAAAACGCCGGTTGTTGAAAATGTAATATAGGTTCAGTCCTTTCATTTTCACTTTCAGTCCGTCGAAGTCTTCAGAGTAATCGGTGGGTATGCGGTCGGAAAAACCTGTAACGTCGTGTATTTTGTAAGAGTTACCCGTACGGCGGTAGATAATATCCACTCCTAATTTGGAACTGTATAAGCTGAGGTCGAATTCCGTTCCTCTTTTTTTCCCGCTTTTCTTTCCGTAAAGGCCGTCTGCGTCAATGGCCCAACCCAGAAAAATCCAGCGCCAACCAAAGTAAACTCCTATTTTGTTATGAGGTTTGGGCGAGAACCGCAGGCGTTGGGGTTCAGGAGTAGCGCTTCCTACGGAATAGTATTCATAATTGGTGAAGTGGTCCAGCATTAAGGCATAGTTGTATCGGTTGGGACTGATGTATGTAGTGTCGAAATCGCTGAAATTAAGGAACTTCTTCATGATTCTTCTGAAATTTCCCGTACGTTTGCAGACCGAACTGTCGGGTGTGACAAAAGTGCTTCCTTCATTTTGGGCAAACCAAGAAAGTGTCAATAACATACCTATGCAAAAGCTAATCCCTCTGGGCATCCTATTATGCTTTGTTGTTACGAAGATATGAAATTTCCATCTAATAAAGAACGGAATATCTTCTTTTCCTTTTTTATTTCCCGAATTTTACATAGGTTTGCAACATCATAATAATACTTTTGTGGCAGAAATCTAAAAAATATATATGTACGCAACCGAAATTCTCAGTGATGAACGTTCTTTGGTTCTCCGCTTGATTGAAGGGGATGAGGATGCTTTTTGCGAGCTTTATGCTGCCTATAAGAATCGTTTGATATACTTTGCCATGCGCTTTTTGAAGTCGCGTGAGTATGCGGAAGATATTTTTCAGGATGCTTTTGCGGTAGTGTGGCAAGGACGCCGCTTTATCAATCCGGATGCGTCATTTTCTGCTTATTTGTATACAATCGTACGAAACCGTATACTGAATCAGTTGCGTGATTTGTCCAACCAGGATAAACTAAGGGAACAGATACTTTCACAAGCGGTGAATTACACTAACGAGACGAAAGACGAAATTATTGCGAATGATTTACGACAGTTCATATCTCGTGCATTGCAGCAACTGACGCCTCGTCAGCGCGAGATATTCCAGATGAGCCGGGAACGGCAAATGTCTCATCGTGAAATAGCCGAAGTGCTGGGCATTTCTGTCAATACGGTGCAAGAGTCCATTTCCATATCGTTGAGAACGCTACGCACTTATTTGGAAAAGAATTCGATAGTAGGTGCCGATCTGATATTGCTTCTAGTTTGCTTGAATTTATAAGAATAAGGTTTCCCAAAAGTCGTTTGTATTATGTTAACTTTATGTTTGATAATAAGTTAACTTGATACGGGTGATGAAGTTAACTTATTGTTGTGTATTAAGTTAACTTGTTACATATACGAAGTTAACTTCTTGTAGAGAGTCTTTTCATTCGCGATATATCTTAAAATATATTAATCGCACCCCAGCTATTCTTTCCCCACGTGTATATCCCAATATAAAAGGGTTACTTTTGATAACCTTTGTACTATTTAGAATCATGGTTATGAAGAATAACGAAAATAATAGATCGTTGCTTCGCCGTTATTTGGACGGCCTGTATACAACGGATGATGCCCGTAGGCTGCTGAACGAGTTACAAGCTCCGGAGTATAATACCGATATGCTTCAGGAATTGACGGATGAAGTATGGGAGGAAGCGTCCTTGCAGTCACCACAAACGGATCTTGAACGTGAACAATATAAAAAAGAGGCGCGATTATTATTGAAACGTATCGAACATAAGAAACGTATGTGGTTCCGGCGTGTGTCATTGGCAGTGGCAAGTGCGGCTGCGGTGGTCTGTCTCATTTTGGGCAGTGTCAGCTATATCCGTTATATAGACAGGCAACAGATAACCTATTTGGAGGCTTCCACTTCCTATGGTGAGCGCAAGGAGATACGGCTTCCCGACGGTACGCAATTGATTTTGAACTCCTGTTCTCGCGTGTGCTATCCGGACCGTTTTGCAGACAAGGAACGTAGAGTGGAACTGGAGGGTGAGGGGTATTTTCGTGTATATCACAATGAGAAACAACCTTTCATAGTGAATACCCGTCATTTTGATGTACGTGTATTGGGTACTTGTTTTAATGTCAAATCTTATTCTTCGGACGAAGTTGTTTCGGTGGATGTGGAAAGCGGTAAAGTGCAAGTCGATCTGCCCGAAGCGATGATGCGCTTGCGTGCTAAAGAGCAGATACTTATAAATACCGTTTCGGGAGAATACAACAAGCGGTACGAAGAACGTGCGGTGGCAGTTTGGAGAAGGGGTAGTTTGCGCTTTAATAGTACTCCGATACGCGATGTCGCCAAAGAACTGGAACGCATGTATAATTGCCGTATTACATTTGCCGACGGTAAATTCAACAATCTGATTTCTGGAGAACACGATAACAAGAGCCTGGAAGCAGTTCTTCAATCTATCGAATATACAAGTGGTATCCGGTATAAGAAGGAAGGCAAGCGCATACTGTTATACAAATAGTAAAAAGATGTTAATCACACCCTAGTACATAGTTTACAGTGTGTATTACCTTATAGAACCTTGAATATTTAACTTATAATTTAAAAAAAACATATTATGAAAGCACCTGGTTAATCCTATTTCAGAAAAATAGGAGCCGTCTCTCAGAGAAGCCCCTATTCCGTAATCCGGACGGATATTCATTCGTTTCGACCCGTGTGAATAACGTATC
>OLOK01002733.1_pt1 | contig 11833 bp, 10 predicted proteins | sample 1672591 | NCBI WGS metagenome assembly OLOK01 (sample SAMEA3136703, study PRJEB25190) | human gut metagenome | biome: human gut; feature: human-associated habitat; material: faeces | place: Austria | collected 2013 | reverse complement strand
CATGCCGCCGTGGCTGTATCATGGGTGGCGGTCAGCCGACCAGATCCGGTGACAGGACCAAGGCAGCCAGAGCAAAAGGTCTGTACAATGCAGACAACACCACGATCATCAAGAAATCTGACGAGAACCCGATGGTACTCGAACTTTACCAGGGACTTCTCAAGGGTAAAGAGCACGAACTGCTCCATAACGAATTCTATTAATTCCGCGCGTATAACTTCCGAGGGGGAAGTTAGAAGAAAAAGATAAATAAAATCCATGCTTAGATTTTTTGCCATAGGAAATCTGACATAAAAGATAACCAGACTCCATGAAGAGAGATACTTCGACAGGGGTCTGGTTGTTTTGTTGTTAAGAACTGCTTGTTTTTTTACAGATACTTGCAGATTTACACGAGATAGTCTAAAATAAAATCAAAAGTGCCAGAGATAGCAGAGAATCTGACATCCTGCGTCACTCACATTTCGCAGGATGATACAGCCCCCATGTTGTTGTCGGCACAAAAACGAAAGATAGGAGTAAATGCAAATGCGTGAAATCAAAGCATCAGCTATCACAGACACCATCGAGCGTCTCTGCATCGAGGCAAATCAGGTTTTGCCGTCTGATATCAAGGAAGCAATCCAGGCCTGTCGTTCCTGTGAGGACGGACAGATTGCCTGCGGTGTCCTCGACAACATCATCGAGAACTATCAGATCGCAGAGAATGAACAGGTTCCGATTTGTCAGGACACCGGTATGGCATGTGTTTTTCTGGAAATCGGCCAGGACGTACATATCGCAGACGGAGATCTGACAGAAGCAGTCAATGAAGGTGTCCGCAGAGGCTACACAAATGGCTACCTCCGCAAATCCGTTGTCAAAGACCCTGTCCGCAGAGGAAACACAGGTGACAACACACCGGCAATGCTCTACACCGAGATCGTTCCGGGCGAGCACATCCGCATCACCGTCGGACCAAAAGGCTTCGGAAGTGAAAACATGAGCGCGATCCGCATGTTCAAGCCATCCGCAGGCATCGAAGGAATCAAAGACTTCATTCTGGAGACTGTAGAGACAGCAGGCCCGAACCCGTGCCCACCGATGGTAGTCGGTGTCGGAATCGGAGGAACTTTTGACAAGGCAGCCCTTCTTGCAAAGAAAGCCCTCATGCGTCCGGTAGACACCCAGAATCCGGATCCATATTATGCTGACCTGGAGAAAGAAATGCTGGAAAAGATCAACCAGCTCGGGATCGGTCCACAGGGATTTGGCGGAAAGACGACTGCAATCGGTCTGAACATCGAAACAATGCCGACTCACATTGCCGGTATGCCATGTGCGATCAACATCAGCTGCCACGTAACACGCCACAAAACGGAGGTGCTTTAATATGGAACGTCACATCACACTGCCATTAACAGAAGAACTGGCAAGAACTCTTCACGCAGGCGACACCGTCTACCTGACCGGAACCATCTACACCTCCCGCGATGCCGGACACAAGAGAATGTGCGAAGCACTTGCACGCGGCGAGGAACTCCCTTTTGATCCGAAAGATGCAACCATCTACTATGTAGGCCCGACCCCTGCAAAGCCAGGTCAGGTCATCGGTTCCGCAGGCCCGACCACCAGCGGAAGAATGGATGCCTACGCACCGACCATGATGTCCGTAGGCGCACGTGGAATGATCGGCAAGGGCGCCCGCCTTCCGGAAGTCGTAGAAGCCATGAAGAAATACAGCGGCGTTTACTTCGGAGCGATCGGCGGAGCCGGAGCCCTTCTCGCCAAATGCATCAAGAGTGCAGAACTGGTTGCCTACGAAGATCTCCAGTCCGAAGCACTCCGCAGACTTTATGTAGAAGAAATGCCCCTCGTCGTGATCATCGACAGCGAAGGCAACAACCTCTACGAAGAAGGCAGAGCAGAATACCTCAAAAACCGTAAATAAAATAGTTTCCTCCTGCATATATTGTAACGATACATGGGACTGTTACAATATATGCAGGGGGATTTTTTATGGAAAATTTTCAGATTTACCGGGATATTCAGGCGCGGACCGGTGGTGATATATACATAGGCGTTGTCGGACCTGTGCGGACAGGAAAATCAACGTTCATCCGAAGATTTATGGAACTTGTGGCACTTCCCGCCATGGAACCGGGGCAGCAGGCCGAAGTCCGCGACCAGCTTCCCTTGAGCGGTTCAGGGAAACTCATTACTACCGTAGAGCCTAAATTTATCCCAAAAGAAGCGATTCCCGTGACACTCGGCGAAGACCAGAAAGTTCAGATCAAACTGATCGACTGTGTCGGTTTTCTTGTCAAAGACGCCTCCGGCCACATCGAAGACGGAAGAGAGCGGATGGTCAAAACTCCATGGTTCGAAAAAGCCATCCCCTTCCACGAAGCCGCCCAGGTTGGCACCCGCAAAGTTATCCAGGAACACGCAACGATCGGCCTCGTAGTCACCACCGACGGCAGTTTCGGTGAGCTTCCGAGAGAAAATTTCATCGAAGCCGAAGAACTCACGGTCAAAGAATTAAAAAAACAGGGCAAACCATTTCTGATCCTTGTCAACTCCCAGACACCATATAAAGAAGAAACCCAGAAACTCTGTCGGGAGCTGCGGGACAAATACGGCGTGACCACGATCTCCGCCAACTGTGAACAGCTCCGCAAAGAAGACATCATAAAGATCCTGGAAAATGTCCTCTACGAATTCCCGGTCAGTGAGATCCAGTTCTACATTCCGAAATGGGTCGAAATGCTTTCACCACAGCACGAACTGAAAGCCCAGATCCTCACACAGATCCGCGAATACATGCAGAATCTGACGCACATCCGCGACATCACCAAGGACTCCGTTCAGCTCACAGGACCCTATATTCAGGAGACACTTCTCGATCAGGTCGATCTTTCCACCGGGATCGTCCGCATCCGTATCCAGGTCAAAGACGAATTTTATTACAAGATCTTAAGCGAAATGAGCGGCATCACTATGGAAAGCGAATACGACCTGATCCACACCATGAAAGAACTGGCAGCCATGAAAGAGCAGTACGTCAAAGTCCAGGCAGCCCTCGAAGCCGTCCGCTCGACCGGCTACGGCGTCGTCGTCCCGGAACTCTCCGAGATCCAGATCGAAGACCCGACCGTCATCCGCCAGGGTAACAAATTCGGCGTAAAGATCCGCTCCAAGAGCCCGTCCATCCACATGATCAAGGCAAACATCGAAACCGAGATCGCCCCGATCGTAGGCACCGAGCAGCAGGCCAACGACCTCATCCAGTACATCGGCGAGAGTAGCCAGCGCGGCGAAAGCATCTGGGAAACCAACATCTTCGGCAAATCCATCGAACAGCTCGTCCAGGACGGCATCCGCACCAAAATCTCCGCCATCGGCGAAGAAAGCCAAACCAAACTCCAGGACACCATGCAAAAGATCGTTAACGACAGCAAGGGCGGGATGGTGTGTATTATTATCTAAGCGAAATGTGAATCCGCGTCAATTTAAAGAAAAAGGTATGAAGAATTTTGTTGTTTAATGATGAAGTTCCTCATACCTTTTTCAATATATGGTTATAAACATATCGAAAAATCGAATGAATAGTTCGATATACAGAATGCTAAAAACTGTCCAACATATGATACAATAAAGGTACCAAAAATCATTATTTTTACAAACAGAAACAAATATCAGGAGGAAAATCATATGGAGCACAGAGCACCTGTAGACATGCTGAGATTCTATGGTGGAGATATTCGAGAAAGAACTGATGATGGAAAAGTAGCTTTTGGAAAATCTTCAAAAGATACTTTGTGGGGAGACAATGAAGCATATCGCACGTTAAATGCACTGCTTTTTGATGGATATGAAAACGAAAAAGAGCGGATATTCAAAGAAAAGAAAAAATTAAAACCTGTATTTATCGAGAGGCTGGACGAGACACTTGCTATTTATACAGGAGTGTTTTCGATGATGTGCCTGCAAAAAGAAAAAAATATATCAGCAGTTAAGGTAAAAAGAGTAGACCGGCAGGCTTCATTAAATGCATACCAGAAGAGTTTTACAGGATCTTTTGTTGCCTGCACAAAAGGAGCCTATGATACTGAGTTTGCCGAAAAAAATAATGTAATCCTTTTAGAAGTGGAGATTCCAAAAGAAAGTCCATCAGTTGATTTTCAGCAGTTCTTATCAGGCAATGAGTATTCCAATTATATTGAGCAGGAAGTGCTGCTACCGCCATTTCTCCCATTAGAGATAGAGGAAAAACCTCTTAACCTGAAAGAAAAGAAAATCAGAGATATGCATAAAAAACCACCCGTGGGGAAATATCTGCTTCGGACGGGAAACTTCCCTGATTATAGAAATGAAATAACAGCTTCTAAAGACGAACTCTATGAACGATTGATGCGTGATAAAGAGGAAGCGGCTGCGTGCCTCCAGTCAATGAATGAAGGAAACTGGGAAGATGAGTATCAGAATTATATAAAATGGAAAGAAGATCTTCACAACTATCTGAAATTAGTCTATTCAGACTTATGGTACGGAGAAAATACAAATGAGTAATAATATGGATGAATCAACATGGGAATCGTATAATGAATTCTATAATGAACTAAAAACAGACAAAAATTCTATGGATATTTTTGAAGACGGACTAAAATGTTTTTCTTCATATTTATGTCATGCGAGCTGGGATTATGCTTATAACGCAACATATTTGCCGGGATTCATAGAAGAATTTCGGATATTCATAAAAGCATTTTCAATTAAATATGAAATTGCGAAAGCACTGTTTGAGGCAGCAGAATCATATCACAATCTTACATTAAAAATTGACAGATACTGGCTGTTTGAAACAGATGAAAACGGAAAAGTTAAGAAATCTATATTGGGCGGTCCTGACTTTGTTTCAGAAAAAACATTAACAATTGAAGGCAGCATTCTTTGCGATATGCAGAGATATATTTACCATGAGCAATATGAAATGGATAAGGTGGAATTGAATAAAGAGAAATCGAGTAAAGTGCTATCAGATAAAGTGGTATCAGACTTTAAAGATTTTTTGGACAAGCATATACCGAATAATACAAAGGAGCGCGGAAAATGAAGTCAAAGACAGGGCAGGAATCGAAATACAGAGAACATTTATTATCCGATATCAACATATATTTAGCAATATATTCCTTAAATTCGTACATCTTTGAATACAACATACTGAAACCGGAAGACCGACATCTATATCATCAGTTACAGGACAAATTTGATGAACGACTTGTCAGCAAAGTGACAGAAGATGTAAAAAAACGAATCAAACAGTTATTGGACGATCCAGACAAATTTATCCAGGCAAAAGTATACTTCAAACCGAAAAAATTAGTCGATGGAAAACTGGAATTCAGACCACTTCATACTACAGATTTAATCACCCAGATTGCAATTGTATCAATGCTTCATCTATTCATTTATGAAATACCTGAGGAAGGAGAAAAAAGTCCGAAACTGAGACTTTCAAATTTGAGCAGGCTGATTCCTTCTGATTTTTACGGAAACAGAGTTTCTGTGAAACCTGAATATTTATTTAAACCATGGAAGCAGCAGTATCAGAAATATAATCAAAACAGTAATGATGCATTAAAGAAATATCATACTTCATTGGAATATAAATATGAAGTAACATTAGATTTGAAAAATTTCTTTCCTACAATCAATCCAATAATCATTTATCACTATATTATCGGTCGTTTACCGGCATACATGACAGAAAAAGAAATGCATCTGATGAAAATGGTGCTGCGGAAACTTTTATTTTGCAGATTGATAACAAAACTCGATCGGAGAATGAAAGAACAATACTACAAGGTAACTCGAAATATAAATACTAGTGATAATGAGAAAAAACAGGAGAATGAGAATGAATTAAAGTCATATGGATTTGTAAGGGGGATACCTCAGGGTTTGCCACAATCATATTTTCTCTTATAGTTCCTGACTTTAGCCATGTCTCCTGAAGAACCATACCAAAGCCCTGTCTTAAAGACTTTCTGGTCATCTCTCTGATATCAGTTCCTGATACATCAATGCTTCCGCTGTTAACATCGTAAAATCTCATAAGAAGATTAATAACTGTTGTTTTACCACAGCCTGTAGGTCCTACAATCGCAATTCTCTGTCCCTTCTTGACATGAAGATTGAAGCCCTCAATAAGCTTCTTATCTGGCACATAAGAGAAGCACACATCATTAAGATCAACTGTTCCATCAACCTCATCAACAACCTTTGCGTCTTTTGCATCAGGAATCTCAGTGTCTTCTTCAATAAGTTCAAATATTCTGGCTGCACATGCAAGAGCATTCTGAAGTTCAGTAACAACGCCTGATATCTCGTTAAATGGCTTAGTATACTGATTGGCATAGCTTAAGAAGCTCGATAACTGGCCAACTGTAATCCCGCCATTGATAGCTGAAAATGCACCAACAATAGCAACACTCGCATATACAAGACTGTTTACGAATCTTGTTGAAGGATTAGTTATAGATGAGAAGAAGATTGCCTTTAAGGAATACTTCTGAAGTCTTTCATTAATCTCATCAAATTTTCTTACCGCCTCATCTTCATAGCCGTAAGCCTTAACAACCTTCTGTCCACCAATCATTTCATCAATAAGTGCTGTCTGCTCGCCTCTTGTCTCAGACTGGAGTTTGAACATGCTGAAGGTCTTCTTGGCAATAAAGCTTGCAACTAAAAACGAAAGTGGCGTGATAACAACAACAGCAAGTGTAATCTTAGCATTGATTGTAATCATAAATATAAGTGTTCCAAGTATAGTCATGACACCTGTAAAGAACTGTGTGAATCCCATAAGCAGACCATCTGCAAACTGGTCAACGTCAGCTATTACACGGCTCACAATCTCACCATATGAATGTCCGTCAATGTACTTGAGTGGAAGCACCTGAATTTTTTCTATAGCCTCATTTCTTATATCTCTTGTTACTTCATATGTGATTCTGTTGTTACATATGTTCATAAGCCACTGTGAAAGTGCTGTAATTCCAACAAATATACCAATTCTTATAAGTATATTCACAATCTTTGCAAAATCCACATTATTCACACCGATAATGCAGTCAATTCCACGGCCTACAAGAATTGGTACATAAAGTGTAGTTGCAACAGTTACTGCTGCCATAATAAGCGATACTATTATAAAAAAGCTGTGCTTCTTAATTCTTTTAAGGAGTTTTACAAATGTTGATTTATTCTTCTTCATTATGCTACACCCCCTTCTGAATCTGCTTTCTTAAACTGTGATTCATATATCTCTTTATAAACCTCACAATTTGCAAGAAGCTCGTCATGTGTTCCCATTCCTGCAACCTGTCCGTCATCTAATACGATGATAAGATCAGCATACATAAGTGATGCCGCTCTCTGTGAAACTATGAACACAGTAGGAGAATTGTTCATTCCCCTTATAGCTTTTCGAAGTGCTGCATCAGTTGCAAAATCAAGGGCTGATGCACTGTCATCAAGAATAAGCACATCCGGCTTTCTTACGATTGCTCTTGCAATAGTAAGTCTCTGTCTCTGGCCACCTGAAAGGTTCTTACCTCCCTGCTCTATAACATAATCCAGACGTCCCTGCTTAGAATCCACAAATTCCTTAGACTGTGAAATCTCAAGTGCTTCATCTATCTGCTCATCAGTAGCACCCTTCTTTCCCATCCACATATTCTCTCTTATAGTACCTTTAAAAAGTACTGCTTTCTGCATGACGATACCGACCTTATTTCTTAAAGCCTCAATATCATAATCTTTAACATTTACACCATCAACAAGTACTTCACCCTGTGTAGCATCGTACAGTCTCGGAATAAGATTAACAAGACTTGATTTACCTGAACCAGTACCACCGATAACACCGATTGTCTGGCCTTTCATAGCCTTGAAATTAATTCCTTCAACTGAAGATGCACCTGAACCACTGTATGTAAGTGAAACATTCTTAAATTCAACACCTGGCTGTTCTTCCTTAGCTACAGCTTCCTTAACGCTGCCATCTGCCATTCCAGATGTTACATCGAATACAGACTCAATTCTTCCTGCACATGCAAGTGCCTTAGTTATTGTAATGATAAGATTGGCAAGCTTGATAAGTTCAACTAATATCTGTGACATATAATTGTAAAGTGCAACGACCTGTCCCTGTGTAAGCGCACCGGCGTTAACTCTTACTCCACCAATCCATATAAGTGCAATTATTGATACATTTACAACAACATAAGTAAGCGGATTCATAAGTCCTGATATCTTACCAACAAATTTCTGCAATCTGTTAAGGCTTTCGTTATCGTTTTTGAAACGCTTAACCTCATCCTGTTCCTTATTGAATGCTCTGATAACTCTCACACCGGTAAGGTTCTCTCTTGTTATTCCAAGAATCTTATCAAGTCCTGACTGTACATTTTTGTACATAGGTCTTGTTGCAAGCATGATACCGAATACGATAAGTGCAAGTACCGGGATTGCCGCAACGAATACAAGTGCTGCCTTCACATCAATAGTGAATGCCATAATCATCGCACCAAATACAATAAATGGTGAACGAAGGAACAGTCGCAGTACCATGTTGATACCATTCTGTACCTGATTAATATCACTTGTCATTCTTGTTACAAGTGTCGATGTACCAAGTGTATCCATCTCTGTGAATGAGAATGTCTGGATATGTGCAAATAAACTGTGTCTCATTCCTGTTGCTGCACCAACTGCAGCCTTGGCACTGAAATACTGTGCTGTGATGGCACATACAAGTCCTATGATTGCAAGAAGTATAAGCATAAAACACATCTGCATAATGTATCCCTTGTCTGCATTAACAATACCCTTATCGATAACTGATGATACTACCAGCGGCACAAACAGCTCAAATATCGCCTCAAGCATCTTAAAAAGCGGTGCCAGAACACATTCCTTTTTATAATCCTTAAGGAATCTCATAATCATTTTCATAAGAAAACTTCCTCCGTTAATTCAGTGACACTAAAACGTCCATAAGAAACTCATATGAATAACATCTCTTCATGCCAAAGTACTCTCTATAAACTTCATAATTGTAATATGAATGTTCAAACTGTCTTGAATACAAATGTGCTATATCAACGCGCATTGTAAAATCTGGCATACAGCCGGACACCTGATTAGCTGCTGCCATAATGTCCACTGCAAGTATGCCTATAACCGCATTCTTGGCTTTAAGCAGGATATCATAATCATTCACTGCGTCAAGCATATATCTATACACATAGTACATTGCAAGCTGCTCATATTCATGTGCAAATGCTTCACTTCCCGCATGGTAAGTTTTCATTACCGCTGCAAGCCCAGAATCATCCGCCAGCCCGTCTAGGAACTGTCTTACTCTCGCCACATGAATATTCCAGTCAGGATTGATTACCTCCATTCCTTTAAAGTCATCAAAGAAATGTCTCAATCCCTTTATCAGCCTTTTGCCATGCAGCTTCGCATCCCGGCTTTTCAGCTTGTCAAGCAGCTTCTCTCTGTAATCAGGTCCACAGAACCGCTTTGCGACACCAGCTATAAGCTCGTCCCTTTCAGCATCAAGATGCTTCTGGATACGCTTTGCATAATCAAGATAGAGCATCAGTCTCTCAAATATACTTATATCCCTGTCTGATATTATTCCAAAAGCCACTATTCTTGCCTGCCGAAGATGCATATATGTATATGCATCTATATCATTAGGCTCAGGCGAAAGACTGTTATCCTCAACCGTATCAAATGTAAGTTCATCTTTATATGAAAACATCAGCTCACCAGCCGTCTTACACGAGGGGGCTATGCCAATTTCTCTTATATTGCCATAATCGTTAATAAATCTTGGAAACTCTGCACATGTTTCACAAAGCTTATCCTCTCCAAGTTCTATATATAAATCACACAGATTATCATCATTAAGAAAAGGACATCGTCCTCCTTCTTTCAGTGTAAATGTACATTCTCCGTCCTGGGATGGTACCATTACACTCTTCAGGCGCTTTCCAAAAGCACCTTTAACTGTTTTATAATATTTGTAAGAATTCTTATCAACATCGACATCCCACCCGGCACAGCATGTATCTGTACAGGCTCCTGCAATGCATCTGAAATCCTTATAATAATGTGGTGTCATTACCTTCATTTTATTATCTCCCGCATATAAACCGGCATGTTAAGTGCATCTGTTAACTACGCAAAAATTGTCTGCCACACCTTATTAGTGCAGCAGACACATTTACATGTACATATTATTATAATTACTGTTCTTTTTCTTGTCTACAATATACTTATACACTGTGACACACGCAAGAATAATCATAAGTCCCTCTGCTGCCATGTATGTATAGAACAGATATGGCTGTCTTAACGCTGACACAAGAAGCGGTGAGCTGACTGCAAAATCATACATTCCCGTATCACCTATATATTTAGACATAACAACCGTACTCATGATTGTTATATTAGGAAAAGACATATTACCAAGCACAAGTGCCACAATCAGCACCGTATTGCGTATCAGAAAAAATGTCCTGCTCACCTTAGCTTTACTAAGACAGCTCATAACAATGCCTCCAATTATACATACAAGAAATAAAAGAAACATCATATACATCTCAGAAGCTGCAAATGCAGACACTTCTGTTGTCGCAGTCTCATATCCTGTAAGCAGTGCAAAGAACCCAAATATAGAGCGGCCACCCATAATACATGCCGCCACAACAAATAATAATAGTAAAAAATTCCTTCTGTTTAGCTTCCTGTTATCCATAATTCCTCCATTTGCATTATTATCGCAATTATGGAGGAAGATTTCAATAAATATTTTCGCAAACTTCATATTTTATTGTCACCCGCCTCCACTCACCCCTCAGGCACGCACTGGTCCGCAGGGGTTGGAACGATTCGTTAGAATTGCGTTAATTTATCAGGTGGTGCTTTTGGCTTAATGTTTGTGTCCATTCGCAGATGAACATTTCTGGCATTATGTCCGCCTGTGGCATACGCCCTCAAGGATTGCTGCACTTAGTGGGAGTAAATGCCGCTATCTACAAAGCTTATTACGGTGTGCTAAATCAAACGTGCTCCGCTTGAACGTGCTTTAGCACACCGCCCTTATGTATATAGCGGCATTAACTCCCACACAGTTCGCAATATATCGGTCATATGACACCTACAGCTACAGCAACAAACACCCACAGCCACATGAGCAGATATATAAGTATATAGCAAAATTGGCAAAGCCTGAATTAATATTCACAATCGATTATATATGTACAAGAAATAAAATGCAATTATTACTTTGACTTATGGACTTCTGTAATGTAAAATTAACAAGTTATAGAAATGGAGATTAAAGAATGAAATTTGATGAATTAAATATTGATGTTGAGTATCAGTCTTTTACTGGCGGTCCCGCAATGATGGAGGCTAGTGCAGATTGGGATATTTGTAGTGTTGGCGGCCCTGGTGTGCTAAATGGTATGAAAAACTATGATGTAAATATGATCGGTATTTGTGATAATGAGTATAACACGGCTTTGTTTGTAAGACCGGATACTGATCTTGCCAAAGAACCGGATAACCCTGAAAATTGGAGAGGAAAAAAGGTTCTGTTAAATAAGGGAACAACGCTTCAGTATGTATTTATGCAGTATATGGAAAGTATTGGAATCACAGATCTTGAAGAGTACGATATTGAAATTATCGACACTGCGGTTGGAACCTGTTTAACTGCATTCCAGACAGGAGAAGGGGATGCAATGTGCGTATGGAACGCATTTGCGAT
>OLOK01002729.1_pt1 | contig 11846 bp, 6 predicted proteins | sample 1672591 | NCBI WGS metagenome assembly OLOK01 (sample SAMEA3136703, study PRJEB25190) | human gut metagenome | biome: human gut; feature: human-associated habitat; material: faeces | place: Austria | collected 2013 | reverse complement strand
CGGTAATCCTTTAAAATATCCCCTTTCACATACTCTCTTACCAGATGATATAGCCCCTGATTGGCCAGTGCTAACCAGCGTCTGTGTGTGATCCCATTTGTGATCGCAAGATATTTTTGTGGAAAGATCTGATAAGATCCTTTAAAAATCCTCGTTTTTAAAATATCAGCGTGAAGATTTGAAACACCATTGATCCTGCGGCAAAGAGCTACGCATAGGTTTGCCATGCGGATCTCATTGTTTCCGATCACTGCCATCTGTGCGATCTTTTCTTCTTCCTTGCTGTAATATACGGAAAGTTTCTGACAGTATTTCTCATTGATCGCGCAAATGATCTGATAGATTCTTGGAAGCAGTAAACGAAACATATTCTCATCCCAACATTCCATTGCTTCTGTCATGATCGTATGATTCGTATAATGAAATATCTTCTTGACCATACCATATGCCTCATCCCATCCAAAATCTTCTTCATCCATCAAGATCCTCATAAGTTCTGGCATCGCCAATGCCGGATGTGTCTCATTGATCTGAATGACAACATGTTCTGGCAAGGAGTTCAGATCATCAAATACTGCTTTATGTCTCTTGATCATCGACTGCATCGTTGCAGATGCCAGAAAATAAAACTGTTTTAAACGCAGCATTTTACCCTGCATATGATCATCTGACGGATATAAGACTTTCGAGATTGCTTCTGCAAATGTCTGGTCTGCCATCGCTTTATCATAGATTCCTTCATTAAACGAATGAAAATCGAACCGCCGCTTGCTTCTGGCACTCCACAGACGAAGAGTTGCTGGCGTCTTAGTCTTGTATCCAATGATCGGTACATCATATGGGACTGCAATGACGGTATTATAATCTTTATGTTCAATCTTTAATCCATTCTCTGTCCAGTTTTCCTGAATCGTTCCATTAAAATGTACTTCCACACTTAATTCCGGGCGCTCGATCTCCCAAACATTTCCATCTCTTAACCAGTCATCTTCCATCTCAATCTGCGTTCCATCTACAATTTTCTGACGAAACATTCCATATTCATATCGGATCCCACATCCGAGTACTGGAAGTTCCATCGTAGAAAGTGAATCCAAAAAACATGCTGCCAGTCGTCCTAGTCCTCCATTTCCAAGTCCTGCATCATTTTCTTCATCCGTGATCTTATCAAAATCAAGTCCCATCTCCCAGAATGCTTCCCGATATGCCTCATATAATCCTTGACTGATCAGATTATTAGAAAATGCCCTTCCCATCAAAAATTCGGCTGACATATAGTAAAGTTTCTTAACTCCCTGCTCTTGTACCCTTTTTCTGCTGTCTGCCCAGGATATCATGATATCATCCCTGATACACTCCGCTGCTGCCTTATAGATCTCATCATTTGTTGCCTCACTGATCGTTCTTCCAAGTGCATGAATTAATTTATTCTCGATCCGTTGTCCGATCTTATTGCTGTCCATATAGTCCATTGTGATCTAAGCCTCCTTTCTAGTCTTTATCTTTGACCTGTAAATTTATCTCATTTTTTGTCTTTATGAAGAATGGGCATCTTAAAATAAGATGCCCATTCTTCTTTTGAATTTATAATACACTATTATACATATCAAGATAAATCTTTGCAGATTTTGCAAAACTGTTATCGGATTCCATCGCTCTTCGGATCAATCCATGTTTTCTCTTTGGACTCTGCAATGTCTGTAATGCATAACGGATTGCTCCCAGCATCTCATGTGCATTGTAGTTTGCAAATGAGAATCCATTTCCTGTGTCCTCGTATTCATTGTAACTTTGTACTGTATCACGAAGTCCACCTGTCTCACGTACGATTGGAAGTGTTCCATAACGAAGTGCGATCATCTGAGAGATTCCACATGGTTCAAATTTGGATGGCATTAAGAAGAGATCACTTCCTGCATAAATCTGGTGTGCAACTGCATTATCATATGCGATATATGAGCATACTCTTCCTTTGTATTTTTCTTCCATGTAACGGAAAAATTCCTCATATTCATAATCACCCGTTCCGAGAATGACAAATGCGACATTCTCTGTACACATGATCTCATCCAACATGTATTTCACAAGATCCAGACCTTTCTGCTCTGTTAATCTTGTAACCATACCGATGATCGGAACTCCTGGTGTGATCGATAATCCAAGAGCCTTGATCAGTTCCTGTTTATCTTTCTTCTTTCCAGAAAGATCATCTTTGTTAAAATGATATGGAATCAATGGATCTGTCTCTGGATTAAATTCTTCCTGATTCATTCCATTTAAGATTCCCCATGTATCTCCTGCTCTCGCATTTAAGATACCTTCCTGACGGTATGCAAATGCTGGATCACGAATCTCCTGTGCATAAGTTGGACTTACTGTGCTTAAACGATCTGCAAACACAAGTGCTGCTTTCATGAAACTTGCACATTCATAGTTATGCATAAATTCTGGTGTGTCATACTTTGGATCGATTCCTAACCAATGTTCAAACTGATCGAAACCAAATTCTCCTTGATACATCATATTATGGATCGTAAAGATCGTCTTTGCATGTCCAATATCCCAATGTCCGTACTGTGTGCGGAGTAAGATAGGGATCAGACCTGTCTGCCAGTCATTGCAATGGATGACGTCTGGAATAAATCCAATACGGCTTGCTGCTTCGATCACGGCACGGCAGAAGAAAGCATACTGCTCTCCTTCTGCAAGTCCACAACGATATACCGCATCACCAAAAAATCCTTCATTATCGATCAGATAATATGTAACTTCATTATAAACCAGTTCTTCTACACCTACATATGTTTCCCCACCACTAAAATTGATGTTGAAATCTGCCAGATGTCTTGTCTGTGCGCCATATTTCCCTTTCATCTGACTATGAAACGGCATGATCACACGGGCATCCGCACCGATCTGATTCAATTCCTTTGGAAGGGTTCCCATAACATCTGCTAGCCCTCCAAGCTTCACAAATGGTGCACACTCTGCCCCTGCAAGCAGCACTTTCAGTGAATTGTTATTACTCATTAACACTTGCTCCTTTCGGAATAAATACTGGATGGTTTGATGATCCTGATAAGTGTGCATTTGAATAAACTTTTACGTGTCGGTCTAAAATTGTATGGTTGATCTCTGCCTGTGGTGCGATAAATCCTTCTGCCATAACAACAGAATTCTTGATCACAGCTCCCTCTGCAATCTGTGATCCACGGAAGATGACAGAGTTTTCAACTTCACCATCAATCTCACATCCACTACTGATCAGGCTGTTGCTGACTTTCGCATTTGGTCCGTATTTTGCTGGTGCTCCATCGGCAGATTTTGTGTAAATTCTTCTATTACCCAAGAATAATTCTTTGTAAACATCTGGTTTTAACATATCCATATTTACATTGTAATATGCTTCTAAAGATGTAATACATCCTACATATCCTTTATATTCATATCCCTGAATTACAAGACGATCGAAGTTTGGAACGATAACATCAAAGAAAAAGTGTTTCTTATTATGTGCGATCGCTGTCTCAATAAAATCGATCAATAATGTTGTCTTCATGATATAAGCATCCATGCTCTTCTTATTTGAACGATGTTTTCCTTCAGAATAGCACATATCAAGAACTTTATCGTCTTCATCTGTTTTTAAATAAACTCCATCATAATCGCAGTTCGTTGAATCATCACTATTATCAAAATACATCAGTGTGATATCTGCTCCAGATTTGATATGTTTATCTAACATATCCTGAAAATCTGCATTACAGATCACATAAGAACGTCCTAATAATACATATTTTTCTTTTGCTTTCTTTAAAAATCCAAGTGTTCCACGAAGTCCATCCATAACACTTGCGTATTCTCCGGATGGAGATGCATCATTAATATATGGTGGGAAGATATATAATCCTCCACGTTTTTTGTTTAATCCCCAGTATTTTCCTGAATTCACATGGCTCAACAGTGAATCGTAATTTCTTCTTGTTAATAATCCTACATTCTTAATCCCTGCATTTACCATGTTACTTAACATAAAGTCAACTGTACGATAACGTCCACCAACCGGAAGTGCTGATAAACTTCTGGAGCGTACAAGGTCTTTTAATTTTCTATTTTCTTCTCCTGCATTGATAATACCTAACATCTGTTTATCCATATCTTCAATCCTCCTAGTGTAAGATGGTATCTGGGTAGATCATTGCTCCGTCTTCAACAGTCGCATTCTCTAATGCAACACAATGATATCCGATTACAGTTACATTATTTCCTTCTCCAACCTTGCATCCCTGCTCGATGACTACTTCTTCATCGATCAGTGCTTTGTCGATCTGACAGTCTGTTCTTACAACAGTATCTTTCATGATCACACTGTTCTTAACTACACTGCCTTTTCCGATCTTAACACCAGAATGGATGACACAGTTCTCTACTTCACCTTCAATAACACATCCATCGGCAAGAATAGAATTCTTAACAGATGCACCTGGTGCTATATAATGAGGAGGTAATGAGAAGTTTCTTGTGTAGATTCTCATCTTATCATCATTTAAGTCAATCTGAGGATTTTCATCCAGAAGTTCCATATTAGCTTCCCATAAACTGTCGATCGTTCCTACGTCTCTCCAGTATCCATCAAATGAGTATGCATACATCTTTCTTCCATCTTCTAACATTCTTGGAATAATGTTCTTACCAAAATCGTGTTCTGACTCTGGATCATTTCCATCATCGATCAGATACTGACGGATCAGTTTCCATTTAAAGATATATATACCCATAGAAGCTTTTGTACTCTTTGGTTCTGCTGGTTTTTCTTCGAATTCATAAATACGTTCATCTTCATCTGTATTCATGATTCCAAAACGTTTTGCTTCTTCATAAGTTACATTCAGAACTGAGATCGTACAATCTGCACCTTTCTCTTTATGATACTGAAGCATCTTGTCATAATCCATGGTACAGATCTGGTCACCAGATAATACAATGATATGATCTGGATCAAAATTATCAATGAAATTGATGTTCTGATAAATCGCATCTGCCGTTCCACGGTACCAGTTACCTGTTTCTCCCTTCATATATGGAGGTAAAACATAAGCACCTCCGTTTAAGCTGTCAAGATCCCAGAATCCTCCAGTACCAATATATGCATTTAACTCCAGTGGTTCATACTGTGTTAAAACTCCGACTGTGTCAATTCCTGAGTTTGTACAGTTTGACAGTGGGAAGTCAATGATCTTATATTTTCCACCATAGGATACGGCTGGTTTTGCTTTCTTCTGAGTTAATGCGAACAATCTGCTTCCTTGTCCCCCTGCAAGCAGCATCGCAACGATTTCTTTTTTGTTAATCATAGCTCTTTGTCCTCCTTTATTTTACACCTTGATCATTATTCTTTTTTGTTCTTCTTGTCTTGCTTGTTCTTTTTTTGGGCTGTTCCTCTTCTTTCTCTGTTGTTTGCTTTGTTACCTTTATATCTTCTTTTTTTGGAGTGTCTTTCTTAGTCTCCGGTGCCTCTTCTTTTGTTACTTTCTTTATAACTTCCGGCTTTTTCTCTACTGTTTTCTTCACAGCTTCTGTTTTCTTCTCCTGTGCTGCCTTCTTTGCTGGCTCTGCTTTCTTTGCAGTGGCTTTCTTTGCCGGCTCTGCCTTCTTTGCTGCACTCTTTCGTGGTTTTGTCTCCACTTCCTCGATCTTATAGTAAACAACACTTAGTGGTTTTAAGGAAATTTCTGCTGCCTGTTGGTAAACAGCTTTCTTTCCTTCAGATGGTACTTTCACCCTCTTCGTTGAAACTTTAGATTCGGAAACATCTCCATCTCCACCAAAATCAAGCTCACTGCTGTCTAAGATCTTCGTAAGTTTTGATTTCTTTGGTAATGGAACCTTGTATTTATCCCATTCCATCGGTGTAAAATTGCAGACACAAAGAATCTGTTGTTGTTTTCTTCCTCTGCCCTTCTTATTCTTTCGTATAAATGCTACAACACTGTGGTCTGCATCACGTTGCAAGCACCATTCAAATCCTGCTGGATCCTGATCTAATTCATATAATGCCGGTTCAGATTTGTAAATCTCATTTAGTTTAGCTACATATTTGTGGAAAGAATCATGCATCTCATACTGATCGATCAAGAACCAGTCAAGCTGTTCTTTGTCTCTCCATTCTACAAATTGGGCGAATTCTCCACCCATAAATAATAATTTCTTTCCTGGATGTGCCATGGTAAATCCATATAATGTTCGCAGTGAAGCAAACTTCTCATCATATGCACCATACATCTTATTGATCATAGAACCTTTGCCATGAACAACCTCATCATGTGAATATGGAAGAATGTAATTCTCACTGTAAGCATAGTCCATAGAGAAAATGATCGCTCCATGATTATCCTTACGATACAATGGATCAAGTTCCATATAGTAAAGAGTATCATGCATATATCCCATATTCCACTTGTAAACAAATCCAAGTCCTTCCGGATCATCAACATCACTCGTTACCTTTGGATATGCTGTTGATTCTTCTGCGATCGTCAAGAATCCCTCATGTGTTGTACGAAGTGCTTCGTTTAGATTACGAAGGAAATCAACTGCTTCATAGTTGATATTGGTTCCATCTTCATTCGGCACATATTCTCCTTCCTGTTTTCCAAAGTCAAGATATAGCATTGCAGATACAGCATCAATACGAATTCCATCGATATGATAAACATCTGCAAAAAACATCGCACTTGAGATCAGAAAGCTCTGCACTTCTGGTTTCCCATAGTTAAATAATAAGGTTCCCCAATCAGGCTGGCTTCCCTTTCTTGGATCTTCGTGATCATAAATATGTGTTCCATCAAACATTGCCAGTCCATGCTCGTCTCTTGGAAAATGTGCTGGAACCCAATCAAGGATGACACTGATCCCTGCTTTATGTAACTCATTGATCATATAATTGAAATCTTCTGGTGTTCCATATCTTGATGTTACGCCGTAATATCCTGTTACCTGATATCCCCAAGAAAGATCATATGGATATTCTGTGATCGGCATCAGTTCAACATGTGTATATCCCATCTCTCCAAGATAAGGGATCAGCATGTCCGCGATCTCACGATAATTATAAAATTCTCTCTCTTCTTCCTGCGGCATTCTCCATGTTCCAAGATGTAGCTCATAGATAGACATTGGCTGATCTAATGCCTGGCGTTTCTTTCTCTGATTGATAAAACGTTTATCAGACCATTTAAAATCATCGAAATCCCAGACTTTCGAAGCTGTATCTGGTCTGCATTCTGCATAAAATGCAAATGGATCACTCTTATATCTGCAGATTCCATCATAGCCTTCTACATGATATTTATACAGATCACCTTTCTTCAGTCCTTCAATCTCGATCGTATAGATCCCGTCTTTGTCACCTTTCATCGGATGCGCAAGAGGATTCCAGAAATTGAAATCACCTACGACACTGACTGACTTTGCATTTGGAGCCCAAACAGTAAATCTGTGAGTCTTTGTCTTCTTCTGATAATGGCATCCAAATGTCAGGTATGCCTGCCTTGCCTTTCCCGTCTGAAACAAATACAAATCCTCACGATTGATAGTTTCATTCATAGTATAACTCCTCCTTAAAACTTCAAAACAAAGAATTCTTGTGATCGAATCCCACACTTACAGAAAATCTTATCTTATAAGACTTCTTTGTGAAACTAAAAAGTCTAATAAAATAAAAAAGCGTAAACAACCACGAACAATCTTCTTGCAAATGGCTTATTTACGCTTTCATAGTCATATCTTTAATTTCTATAGGTATAATAAAAATGTGACACGTTGTCATCTTACAAGATATTTTCATATTCAAAGAACAATGTACTGTAAATATCTTTCGTTTCTAGTCCACTTTCTGGTTGTTTATCTGCTGTTCAAAAAGTGTTTGTTTCACTAACTTTATTATACCAAATCTTTTCATATATTTCAACAAATTGTACAATATTTAATGTACTATTTATATCCATATTGTGAAATTCATCCAAGCAATTTAATATACAGATGTAGAATTTCTCATTTTAGGATCATATCCTGCTTTTTTCAAGGATTTAATGATCTTATTTTTATGTTCTGTACCGAATGCTTCCATTGTGATCGTAAGTTCTACCGCACTATTTCTGTTGATACTTACGAACTGGTTATGCTCAAGCTTGATTACATTACCGTTAGCTTCTGCAATAATAGAAGCAACTCTTACAAGTTCACCCGGCTTATCTGGAAGAAGTACAGAAACAGTGAAGATTCTGCTTCTCTGTACAAGTCCCTGCTGAACAACAGATGACATTGTAATAACATCCATATTACCACCAGAAAGAATTGAAACAATCTTCTTATCCTTAACATCAAGCTGCTTTAATGCTGCAACTGTAAGAAGACCTGAATTCTCAACAATCATCTTATGATTCTCTACCATATCAAGGAATGCAACTATTAAATCTTCATCAGGAACTGTAATAATATCATCAAGATTCTTCTGAAGGTATGGGAATAACTTGCTTCCTGGAGTCTTAACAGCTGTACCGTCTGCAATTGTACTTACAGTAGGAAGAGTAACAACCTTTCCAGCCTTAAGAGATTCCTGAAGACAGTTAGCACCGGAAGGCTCAACACCAATAACCTTGATATTAGGATTAAGGAGTTTTGCAAGTGTAGATACACCTGTTGCAAGTCCGCCACCACCAATAGGAGCAAGAATATAATCAACAGTTGGAAGCTCTTTAATAATCTCCATTGCGATAGAACCCTGACCTGTTGCAACATCTAAATCATCAAATGGGTGAACAAATGTAAGTCCTTTCTCCTTGGCAAGCTTCATTGCATATTCGCATGCTTCATCATAAACATTACCGTAAAGAATAACCTCTGCACCGTATCCCTTAGTTCTGTTTACCTTGATAAGTGGTGTTGTTGTAGGCATAACTACTGTTGCCTTAACCCCATATTTCTTAGCTGCAAATGCAACACCCTGTGCATGATTTCCGGCAGAAGCTGTAATAAGTCCCTTCTGTCTTGCTTCCTCTGACATCGTACTAATCTTGTAATATGCACCTCTTACCTTATAAGCACCTGTGTACTGCATATTCTCTGGCTTAAGGTATACTATGTTACCAGTCTGGCTGCTGAAATACTCACTATATACCAGATTAGTAGGAAGTGTTGCTTCCTTAACCTTCTCGGCAGCTTCCTCGAAACTTTTCAATGTTAATTCTTCCATTGCACTTAATCTCCCATCTTAATTCATTAACTTATCAATCTTCATCAGAGCCGTTATCTACATCGAATAATGCATTAACAAATGTGTCTGAATCAAACTTCTGTAAATCTTCGACTTTCTCACCAACTCCAATATATTTAACAGGAATACCAAATTCTGCCTGTATAGCAACGGCAATTCCCCCTTTGGCAGTTCCATCCATCTTAGTAAGAATAATACCTGTGATATTAGTTACATCATTAAACTCTCTAAGCTGAGAAAGGGCGTTCTGACCAGTTGTTGCGTCAAGAACGATAAGATTTTCCCTGTATGCATCAGAATACTCTCTTTCTATAACTCTGTCAATCTTACGAAGTTCTTCCATAAGATTCTTCTTATTCTGAAGACGTCCAGCTGTATCACATAAAAGAACATCTGCCTTTCTTGCTTTACATGCAGCGATTGAATCATATATAACGGCAGCTGGATCAGAACCCTCACTCTGTGCAATAATATCAGCACCAGTTCTGTTAGACCATTCTGTAAGCTGCTCTATAGCCGCAGCTCTGAAAGTATCGGCTGCAGCCATAATAACCTTCTTGTTTTGTGCTTTAAGAAGACCGGCAAGTTTGCCTACAGATGTAGTTTTTCCTACACCATTAACGCCGATAAGCATAACAATGGATTGGCGGTTCTCAAATTCATATGCATTCTCGCCGAGATTCATCTTTTCCTTAATACTGTCAATAAGAAGCTGCTTGCAGTCAGCAGGATTCTTAATCTTATTCTCTTTAACCTTATTCTTAAGGTCGTCAAGAATCTCTTCAGTTGCAACAACACCTATATCACCCATAATAAGGGTTTCTTCAAGCTCATCATAGAAATCGTCATCAATTGACGAAAATCCTGAGAAAACAGAGTCAATTCCGGAAACAATATTATCTCTGGTCTTGGTTAAACCTTCTTTTAATTTACTAAAAAATCCCATATTTACTCCTTCTTCTTGTCAAGGTCATTAGCTATAAGATCTACTGAAACAAGTGCAGATACACCCTTCTCCTGCATAGTTATACCATAGAGTCTGTCAGCTGCAGCCATTGTTCCTCGTCTGTGAGTGATAACAATAAACTGTGTATGCTTTGTAAGCTTGTGAAGATAATTAGCATATCTTCCTACATTAGAATCATCAAGTGCGGCCTCAATTTCATCAAGCAGACAGAATGGTGAAGGTTTAAGGTTCTGGATTGCAAAAAGAAGTGCGATTGCAGTAAGTGCCTTTTCACCACCGGATAACTGCATCATGTTCTGAAGCTTCTTTCCTGGCGGCTGTGAAATAATAACAATTCCTGCCTCAAGAATATCTTCACCTTCAACTAGCTCTATTGTTCCTCGTCCACCACCGAACAATTCCTTGAATACCTTATCGAATTCAACCTTAATTTCCTCAAACTTCTCTTTAAACTGAATTCTCATACCATTATCAAGCTCATCAATAACCAGTACAAGAGCCTCTTCAGCCTTAATCATATCATCATGCTGTGTCTTTAAGAAGTTGTATCGTTCGCTTACTTCCTTATATTCTTCAATAGCATTGACATTAACAACACCAAGCTTTTTAATATTAGCTTTGAGAATATTAATCTGCTTCTTAATATCAGATATATCAGTAAGCTCTTCACTTCTTAATTCAGCAGCATAGCTGTATGTAAGCTCATATTCATTCCACATGTAATCTACTATAGAGTCATTCTCTTCTTCTAACTTTTCCTGCTGGTTATGCAGACGCATACTTTCTTTTTCAAGAAGAACAATCTGTTCATTAATCTTTTCACGTTTATCAAAGAATGTCTTATGGCTTGCATTAATAATGTCTCTATCCTTGCGGAGAGCTGTAATCTTAGTATTGCAGTCTTCTATCTGATTCTTAGCTTTATGAATATCACTTCTTAACTTTTCAATCTGTGCATTCTTATCTTCAACCTCTGATGATAAAGATTCTTTTCTCTGTCTTATATCAGCTTCTTCTGATTCAAGAGCAGCAATCTCAGAATTGATTCTTATAATATTTTCCTGAATAAATGCTGTCTTCTGCTCTACCGAACTGAATCTTATCTTAAGATTCTCAATATCATCATTAGCCTTATCAAGTTCAGCCTTCTTTGCTTCAAGCTGTTTGTTAAGATTCTCAATTTCTTTTCTTGAGCTTTCATTCTGTATATCAAGCGCACTAAGACTGCCACTTACCTGATTCTTATTCTCATCAATCTCCTTAATCTGTCTGTCAATCTCAGTAGTTTCAGCCTTATCTTTATCATATATAATTCTGATTTCAGATAACTTCTGCTTTGCCTGATTAAGATTCATCTGTTCTGTATTAACAGCTAAAGATACCTCTCTGTTAGCCTTATTATCTGCATCAATAAGTTCTCTTACAGATGCAATCTTAGCTCTGTTATCTGCAATCTTTGCTTTAAGTTCAGTTGATGATTTGCTGAGTTCTGATACAGATTTCTTAAGTTCTTCAATCTCTCTTCTTCTACCAAGAAGATTACTTGAATTCTTAAATGCACCACCTGTCATTGAACCGCCCGGATTAAGCTGCTCACCCTCAAGA
>OLOK01002728.1_pt1 | contig 11849 bp, 9 predicted proteins | sample 1672591 | NCBI WGS metagenome assembly OLOK01 (sample SAMEA3136703, study PRJEB25190) | human gut metagenome | biome: human gut; feature: human-associated habitat; material: faeces | place: Austria | collected 2013 | reverse complement strand
AAGCGATGTTCTTTGCCATAACAGCGCTTCTATCTTTGACAGTATGACCGAGCTTTGATGAATCAAGCTGCATATCAGAAAACAGTCCGTCAAAGTCTTCCTGAGAATCGTTTCCGATTGTGGACTCCATCAGGGCGTTGATTGCACTCTGCAAGAACTCAATGTCGAAGGAGCGGTTTTCTACCATCTTGACCATCTTGCGGAACAAATACTGCGGCTCGATGACATAGCCGAGATCGCGCAGTGCCTCTTCGATAACGGCGGTCTTATATTCTTCGTCTGCCCACGCCTCTTCATAACCGATACCGTCATCCTTGAGAAGATTCGCCATATACTTCTCCGTCCTGTCGGAAAGGTAGTAGTAGAAGATCATGCCCAAGATATAGTTCTTGAACTCATACGCCTCCATGTTTCCGCGCAAGGCATTTGCCATTGCCCATAGCTTATTGCAAAGCTCTTTCTGATGAGCCTGAATCGAATTATCCATTTGTCTCTCTCCTTATTGGTATTTCTCTGTGTGCTGCCGGATGAAGTCAACAATCCGATTTACAAGGGAGCGCTTCTTCAAAAGCGGCAAGGGCTTCTCAATCCTATCTCGGATATTTCCTGCATCCATTGTGCCAGAAAACTCATATTCCGAAATAATATCCGTCAACATAGATGCGTCAATGTCCTCAGTCTTCGCAAAGGCAACGATCTCTTCGCGCTTTGCTTCATTTTCAAAGTCATTATATGCTGCATCAATTTCATCCGCACTTTCCAAGCCGACAACAACACGATCCAAGAACGCTTGCAGGATTTCGACTTTCCGAAGCAACTGCGGATTGTCGGTTCTGCCCAGCTCGTCCTTAATGTGTTTAATATCGTAATCCTTCTGTTTGGGATCGTCGAAATGGATGTTGCGAATCAGGTTCATGATGTACGCCACATTGATCCTGTCACTCTCCATCAATTCGATGCAGAAGTCAACGTCGTTCAGGACGGAAACAACCTCGCGGTCTGTTTTTTGCCTTGAGTAGAGCATGAGGTATTTGCTCTTGTAGTCCTGGTATTCCTGCTCGGACATGATAAGAGCATCCTGATCGAAGCTGAACTCAATAAAAGTCTGCAACGATTGGAGGTACTTTGTCAGCTCACGGAAGGTCACGACGAACTTTTTCTGATCGTCCTCGTTCTGCATCGTATCCACGGACTCAGGGAACAGTGCGATTTCCTTGAGCTTCATCACCATTTCGTTGAACTTCTCCACGAAGTATTGATAACACGGAACAACAATGCCGGATGTATCTTGACTCTTAGAGAAAAGTGTCAGCGCGTCGTCGGTGCGTTTTTTGAGGTTGCGGTAGCAAATGATAATGCCAAAGGGCTTTGTTTCCTTCTCAACGCGGTTTGTGCGGGAATAGGCTTGCAGGAGATCATGATACTTCAAGTCCTTGTCCACATAAAGGACAGAGAGTTGCTTGCTGTCAAATCCGGTCAGGAACATATTCACGACGATGAGAATATCAAGCGGCTTTGTTTTCTTTCCCTTTACTCGGTCAGAGATGTCCTTGTGATAAGCTGAGAACGTATCCGTGGAGAAATTGGTTCCGTACATCTCGTTATAGTCCTTGATGATACGCTCCAACGAATCACGGCTATGCTCGTCCTTGCCCTCGGCATCCTCATTCTGCCCGTAGGAGAAGATGCCGCTGATATTCAGGTCATGCTTGATCTTCTTGAAAATGTCGTAATACTTAACAAGGGCATCAATAGAGGACACGGCAAAAATAGCCGTATACTGTCCATTTCGGGTTTTTGCCTTGTGGTTCTGGATGATGTGATTGGCGATCAGAGACATTCGCTCATCGGACATATAGAGTTCGCCTATATCAATCGCGTCCGCGAGTGTCGGGTCATCCCAGTCGAAATCACCCTCCATTGTTTTTATGTATTCGATGTGGAAGCCCAGAACATTATTATCGAAGATGGCGTCTTTAATCAGGTAATTGTGAAGACACTCACCAAAGAGCATTTCTGTTGTTTGCGTGATTTTACCCTCAGTTTTACCGTTGACTTCAAACCGAGGTGTCCCCGTGAAGCCGAAAAACTGTGCCTTTCTGAAATGCCGCACAATGTCCTTGTGCATATCCCCAAACTGGCTGCGGTGGCACTCGTCGATGATAAAGACAACCTTCTCGTCTTTGTATGCGTCCATTACTTTCTCGTACTGAGGGCGCTTTACAGCGTTTGCCATCTTCTGCATCGTGGTGACGATAAGCTGCCTGTTCTTGTCCTTCATCTGGCGGACAAGGACATCGGTGCGATCTGTCACATCAACGGAGCCAGCCTCAAACTTGTTAAACTCTTCGGTTGTCTGAGAATCCAAGTCTTTTCGGTCAACAAGGAAAATGACTTTCTTGATGTTCGGATTTGCTGCGAGGATTTGCGCCGTCTTAAAGGATGTAAGCGTCTTGCCCGCGCCGGTTGTGTGCCAGATATACGCATTCCGGTTTGTAAGCGTTGCTTGACGGATCAGCGCTTCTACGGCATAAACCTGATAGGGACGCATGACCATCAAAATCTTATCGGTATCATTTAGGATGGTGTAGCGTGTCAGCATTTTAATGATGTGATCCCTTGCAAGGAAAGAAATCGAAAAGTCCTTCAAATTGGTGATGCGGACGTTATTGAAATCAGTCCAGAAGAAAGCAAGACTATACATCAAGTCTCTGTCGGAATTGGCGAAATACTTTGTGTCAACACCATTGGAGACAATGAAGAGCTGAATGAAATGATACAGCCCGTTGTAGGAGTGTTTCTTATAACGCATGACCTGATTGACTGCCTCGCGGATGTCAATGCCACGGCGCTTTAATTCTACTTGGATCAGGGGCAAGCCGTTTACGAGAATCGTAACGTCGTAACGATTGACGTATTTTCCAACCACGGTTGTTTGATGAGTGACTTGGAAAATGTTCTTCGTGTGGTCCTGATCAAAGAAGGACAGATATACCTTTGTACCATCTTCACGCTCAAGGACAAACTTATCCCTCAAGATTTTTGCGCTCTGGAAAACAGACTTTCCGAGCATGAGGTTGAAGATACGCTCCCACTCTTTATCGGTGATAGGCGTATCCAGCTTTGGCGCATTGAAGGCTTCAAACTGAACTTTGAAGTTCTCCACCAGCGCGTCATAATCAGGAATTGCGACTGTGGTATATTCCTGCTTGGTCAGTTGCTCAATAAACTGCTGTTCAAGAGCCGCTTCGCTTTGGTATGCCATATCTTCATCTCCAATACTTGAGGATCATTTGTTGGTTGCCAGCCTGTCCTCATTTCTATTTTATCATAGCAAGTGTCCCAAATACCGGACTTATTTTCGTTTCAACTGCAAAACCACGTCACCATCATCTGTAATTTCCATTTGCATTGTTTTTAGGTACTTTGCGATGAACTGTTTTTTCTCAGACGAACTCATCTCAATGCGCGTTGCCTTCAAAGCGGCACTGAACATCTCGTTGATATTGAGCCTGACGGTTTGGTCAATATAACGCTCCATTTCTTTGAAAAGTGCGCCGAGCTTGATGTCCTCGGCATTCCCAGAGTAGAAGTCATCAATATAGCAATAAAATATCCCTGCATTCAGAAGTGCATTCTTCAAGTCCGGTCCGCAGTTCTCTCGTTCAATCATAACTAAAAAACGTGCTTCCGGCAGAGACGAGATTAACCCCCAGTAGTCGGAGTCGCTGGAAACAAGAATAAAGGAATCGACGTTATTCTTGTAGTGTTCCTGACAAGTTCGGGCAATAAGCATGACATCAACGAGTGACTTGCTTTGCTTCACCCGTTCAATCATCATGTGTTCAACATGAATTGCGGTGAAGCTGTCTAATATCCTCCATGCGGAGGCGGTATGCACATCATCAAAGAGAATGATCGACGCAATTTTTTGTGTATACTCGTGATCGAGGTTTTTTAAGGTAGCACACAGCTTGTAGGGATCAGAGTTTTCACAATCGACAACGATAACAGTCTTTTCGCTGCTCTCAATAAACTCATAAATACTTCCTTTGATATAACTCCCCGCATCTGAGACTTTGCTATATTCGGTGAAATAGTCGTTGTTCCAACTGTACAGCAAGGTAACGAACTTCTTATCATTGTAAAGAATGTTGCCGACTTCCTCCGGCTGCCAGTTTATGTACATCTGATAGGGATAAAAAAGCAAATGAGAGTAATAAATGTCGGCAGCCTCTCTTGTACCATCTTCCTTCAAACCATCAGGCATGATGAAAAGTGCTTTAATGTAATCCCAATTTATCCAGAGGGGAAAGAGCTTCTTGCAGTTGTTGATTCTATCGCAAATCAACCTGTTAATCTCGACAACGTGTTGGCACAGTTTTTTGCTGGTGTTTTTGATGAAGTTCACTCCGTCAAGACTTAGCTGGTTTATACTTTCCTGCGGAACATATTCCGGCATACTCAGAATGGTCTCATACTGGAATCTCATGCGTTCATTGATGCGCTTGAAATTGCGCTCAATCGCAGTTCGTACAATGCAAAGATGTCTTATAATTCGAGCTGTTTTATCGCTGTCCAACCGATTGTATACTTCAACTTTTGGGGCTTCATGTTCGTTGTCAAAGATGCGTTTTGGCACGCCAATCAGGTAAGCCACCTTTGAAACGATCTCGTAGGTGCTGTCTTTGTACGCTGCCCTGTCATCGGTGAGAGGGCTTGTTGCATTATCCAACACCTCATTCGGTATGGGATTTTCAAGTATACTCATGATTGCTCCTTTCCACGGAGAGCATATCTGCTTGTTTATGAAGCGGTGAGATTAGAAGAACGGCTGTCCAGTGCCTACACCCTACTTTATCCGATCAGCAATGCTGTCGAGCTGCGCTGCAATTTTAGAAAAGTCACAGTCCATGTCCAATGTCTTCACACTGATCTGATTCCCGCTCATTTGATAATCATTGTTTGGCTGAATCGCATCGTCTGTTCCCGCATATAAAAGCATACCGGAAACGACCTCATCCGGCGCGGCAGACCAGTTCTTCACATAGGTGAAAATCTGATACAGATTTCCAGAATGAAGCGTCTGCGTCATGTACGGTGCTTTCATTTGCATATTGTGCGTGTAGTATTTGGCGTCGATGATGAGCGTTTTCTTTGCTGCCTTATTCGTAATCACAATGTCAGACTGCATCGTCGGCAAAAGCGTTCTGTACCCATCTGTGACTTGCCACGCAATTTGTGGAGAGTATGCTTTTAACTCTGGATGCTCACGCTGATAGTATCCGAGAATAAACTTCTCGTATAGCTTCGCCATTGTTTGATCATCCGCATAATCCATAATCTTTGTTGAGCCATCGGCTGTCGTTTGCAAAAGCCCTTTTATCACAAATCGGCAAACGGCTATCAACATCCGATATGTTTGATTATTGCGATCATATTGAATGTCCCAGTTGATACTATGGATGTCCAATATGCTGATGCCATCAAAGAAAATCATCAACTTCCTGATCTCCTTTTTTCTGGCTTTTGAAATACTTCCACGAAGCAGCAATTCCATTGTTGTTTTGATGATTCGGTTGGGGTAGGCATCAACCGAAAACTCATCATAATTGCAAACGAGCTGTTTCTTGCGAATAACCTGTGTCTTTATGGATTCACCAATTTCAAGTTTCCCACGGGGAGACGCAAGTGCTTCCTCTCTCGAAATGTATTGTCTGATTAAGCCTCTCTTTATCTGGACAGATACTCCACGGCAGAGAATAGCAGCCAGAAGTTCAGCCACATTATCAAACTCTTCGGTGGCGACATTTTTATACCCTTGCTCATGCAGCACTTGGAACGCATAAGCCAGCATATAATAAACGTTCTGGACACGGATCATTTGACTACCTCGCGTAATGTGCGGCTCCAATCCTTCACTTTAACTGCCTCGTCAAACCAGTATTCTTTCAAAAGAGGTATCAGTTCATATTCGACAACAGACCGCATCCATTCATCGTTGATGGTTGCGTTTGTACAGAAATAGCTATGTCCGATACAGAACCCCTCACCAAGCGAGTCATCGTTTGCAATTACGTCGTTAAGCTGCTCAACTGTTGCAATGAGCCGGTCAAACTTCGGATTATTGACTTTCGTTCTGTATGCTCTGAATCCAGCAGACGAAAATGCCGGAGTAAGCTCAAAGAAAGCAAAACGACGTCTAAGTGCGTAGTCCAGCATGGCGAGGCTACGGTCAGCAGTGTTCATCATGCCAATGATATAGACGTTACTCGGAATGGAGAACTGCTCATCTGCATATAGAAGCTGCAATTCGACACCGCGTTTATCACTCTCAATCAACATGAAGAGTTCGCCAAAAATCTTGCTGAGATTGCCTCTGTTGATCTCGTCGATAATGAAAAAGTATGGACGATCATCCTCAGCAGCTTGCCTGCAAAACTCGTAGAATACGCCCTTTCGCAGTTCAAATCCTGTCTCCGTCGGGCGGAAACCCATGATGAAATCTTCATAGCTATAACTCTGATGAAACTGAACCATTTTCACACGGTTGGTGTCCTTTTCTCCCATGATAGAAAATGCCAGTCTTTTTGCTGCGAAGGTTTTTCCCACGCCCGGTGCGCCTTGCAGAATTACATTCTTTTTGGTTAAAAGCAGCGACTTGAGAACCTTATACCGATCTTCGTCCATATACACATCGGTCAGAAAATCATCGGCGGTGTATGGCTCGAAAGTGATTTCCTCATCAGCAGCATCGTCGAAGGTATCTTCGTGCTTGTCTCCGTCAATCATGTTTTGCAGCTTCTTGACGTAATCTGTGTAGGACGTAATATCCGTCAACGTTTTGATTGCACCCTGATCTGATAATTCCCACTCGCCCTTATCTGTCCAGCGTACCTTTCGGGTATTGGCATATTGACCGCGTTCAGGATCAAAAACGTATTCGCCTTCGACCAGCCCGCGACCTAGGATCTGCTTTCTGCCTTTTTTAACAAAGACAACATCACCGGGTTTCAGCTCGTTTGCAAATTGCCATGTAGCAAGAACCTGATTCTTATATGAGCCAGTATCCCCGTAGACCTCTTTCATCTTTGCCCGCATTTCTTCTTTGGAGCTATATTCCATTAGGTCACCAAGGTCAGACCAGCCGATAGCCATAATCCCTTCGGCATAATCATTCTCCCAATTTGCGGAACCATCACCCGCTGCGTACAGCCAATAGTGTATTGCAGTAGCGTCGGATGAAAGAGCTGTATCTGTGTTCTCCTTCGGAATAATTCCATCAAAGATTTCATCGTCGAAGGATATATCAATGCTGTTCTCTTCGACGATCTTTTTGCATCCTCTACGAATGCTGTTAGACTTGTTGCCGGTTTGCTCGTAGTAATATTTAATGTTTTCCTGAGTGGCTTTTAGAGCATTGACCATCTGCTCCTGCCCGTAGTCTTTTCCGATGTGGACGATGAAGTAAACCGTAGTTTCAGTGTTGGATCTGCGAGTGTATTTTACGCCCTTCATCATGGACGCAAAGAGCATAATTGTCAGCTTGTGTGAGGTTTCTCCAAAGCAGGGAACCTCCTGACACATGGCTTTTACAGCAGCGTCCATCTCCATCGTGCCATCATAAACCATCTTGGCATATTTGTAGACAATGACTTCGCAGTCATATTCATAGCCGATATACGTCTTGACGCCACCCTTAGAATCAATAAATTCTTTCAGACGCTTCAAATCTCTATAATACTGTGCAGTACGCTCGTCTGCTCGATCAGACATCACTTCTTGCTTTAGGTAGTCATAGATTTCGCTCTTTGCCTTTTCCATAGAGGCATCACTTTCAAAGCACTTCCAAAAAGAAAGTGCGATGGTGTTTTGGTACAGATAGAACGCATCGGAAACATGGGTGCTGACAGTTGTGTCAGCCCAATCCGGATGGTTCTCCCGCAGGTATTCCTTGTATTCTTTTCTGACTTTTCCTATCGTTACACCTATATCCATTAGTTATCCTCCTGTCTTCTATAACAGCCCTGCTACGCACAAGCATTCTTTTTTTCTCAACTGGCGCAAAAAAACTGCACGGAAAAAGGACCTATCAGTTGTCCGTCCGCACAGCCTCACAAATATCTCCGATGTCGCAATTCAAATAGCCGCAGATGCGCAGCAAAATAGAGAGGGACACTTCTTCCCCCTTATTCAGTTTCGTCCATGTTCCGGATGCAAGGTTAAGCTCTTGCCGGAAGGTGGACTTCTTTATGTCCCGCTCTAACAGGAGCATCCAAAGTTTTTTGTAGCTGATTCCCATGATACGCACCCCTTTACTCATCCGCTAATCATGATTTCCATTCTATTATACACGAAAACCTCTTTGAATGCAATTATCTCATGCACAAGTTCACAAAAAAGATGCAAGTTCTTGATGGTTTTGATTTTCAAAAAGGGCAAGGCAGTTATTCATGAAAGCTGCCTTGCCGTTTCTCTTTATTCGCGCTGTGAATTGCGTTGATACTCTTGGTCGCGCTCTGCGTTTGGCTTGAGGAAATCATCCACGTTTGCCTTCAATGTGTCGATCATCCTTGCTTCCTTTTTGAGCTTTGCGCGTTCATCGTAGAGCCGCTGCTGCTCATCGAGAAGACGCTGCTGTTCTGCTTGCAGCGTCTTTAAGCTCGGCAGTTTTTCATCGCCTTGCATGGCAAGCAGTGTACTCCGCGCCGCCTCAAAGATCACAAGCTCGGCTTCGTGCTTTGCCTTGAAACCCGTCTTATCTTTTTCCTTCTGGAAGGCGTCATAGACAGGCTTGAGGCGCTGATAATTGGAGATGTTTTTGATAAGCGGCTGGACTTCCCGCAGTCGCGCTTCAACGCCTTTCAGTTCCTTGCCGGTGCGGTCATAGGAGCTATGAACATCCTCGACCTTCTTCTCAAGATCGGCGTATTGGAGCAAGTTGTTTTCCGTGAGATAGTTGAGTGTCCGTGCCGCTTCCTTGAGGATCGTGAGCTTGGCTTTATACTCATAGCCCTTGCTGTCGATGAGCCTGATCCGCTCCTGAATATCTCCGATGAGAGAGATGCTTTTCGGTACGGTCTGTCTCTGACTTCTTCGGGGCGTCCGTCCAGCAATTCGTTCCTTAATGCGTTCCTCGGTGTAGTTTTCTCCGATGGTCTTAGAACGGGTAAACCGCTCCTGACCTTCAGCGCGGAAGGAGATGTATTTGCCGGTCTTAATTTCATAACCGGCTTCCTGCATGAGCCGCAGAAAGTCATCGTAGTCCTTTGCTGTGATAACAAGCCGGTCGATGGTCTGCTTGAGTTTTTGCTTCCAGCTCGTGCCGCGTTTGGCTTCGGTATATTCCTTGTAGTCCATGCCCTTGTTCTGCGACGGAGGGATCACAGACAGCCCGTGTTCCTTGCATATCTCATCACTGAGCTGACGCAGTTCCCGATAGGTTCTCTTGTTGCTCCGGTAGGCATGATAGTCCACATAATTTACGGCATTGAAGATGATGTGATTATGACAATGCCCCTTGTCGATGTGGGTAGCAATCACATACTCGTACTTGCCCTTGAGCCATTCGTCCGCAAGCTGTTTCCCGACTTCGTGAGCTTCTTCCGGCGTCACTTCACCGATGTCAAAGGACTGGATCAAATGACGGGCAAGCACCTTCGGCATCTGCATTCCTTGCTGCACTGCAAGGTTTCTCGTCCACTCAAATTCCTTCGCCGCTGCGTCGCTTGCAGCGCATCCATAGGACGAAACATAGAAAGCATCGTCGGTTTTCTGCGGGTCGAGAATGTAGGCAATAGCCTTGTTTACAGTTCCTCGGATTGGCTTGATTTTAGTAACTGCCATATCTCACCCTGCCTTTCTTTCAGCTCTGTAATATCGTCCGCATAGAAGTGTCCGGTGGAGTTGATGCGGCGGCAAATCTGATTGATGTTTGAGGCAACACGGCTGACTGCGGCGGCAAGTTTCTTCTGCTGCGTGTAGTCCACCTTGATGATATAGCCGTCAATCGCCATCTTCCGGAGATATGCTCCCATGTTCTTTGTTCCAAGCTGCGCCATCTTTGCCTTGATAATTCTTTTCTCATCGTCGGAGACGAAGAAGAGTATCTGATTTGGTCGCGTCCTGTTTGCCATAGGCGTTCCGTCCTTTCGCAAAGGAAGAGGGTTTGGGAGACTTCCCAACAAGCATTTTTTTCGATTAAGGGGAGGGTTTCCTTAATCGGAAATCGCCGTGTGTATATACACCGGCTGTGCTTGCTATTCTCTAAAATCGTATTCCCTCGTAGAGACTCCTCGTAAAATACCCCTTCACTTTACAACGGACATTCTTTGAGAAAAAAACAGGGGTCTATGAGAAGAAATCTCTTATTTCCTTGACTCGTAGTCCTCGTCGATACGCTTTTTCCAATTCGTACCCAGAGGTACGCTGCAACGGACAGCAGAAACCGCTTCGCTCAGAACCTCATAGTTGAGCTGCGTTCCCTTATGGTCAGAGTGATAATTGACCGCTCGGTCTGCTCCAATACCGAAGTGCTTTGCCGTTTCAACTGCGTCAATATTTGCGCCGAGGAATAGAAACTCCCAGCCGTACTTTTCCTTCTGCCGCTCGATCATTTTCTTAACTGTCTCGCTGTCATAACGGCGGCTTGCATTCTCCATGCCGTCCGTTGTGATGACGAACAGCGTATGTTCAGGGACATCCTCATTTCTTGCGTACTTGTGGACATTCCCAATGTGATGAATTGCTCCGCCGATAGCATCCAGAAGGGCAGTACATCCGCGAACGGAATAGTCCCTGTCGGTCATCGGCTCCACCTTCTGAACCGGCACACGGTCATGGATAACCTCGCTCACGTTGTCAAAGAGAACGGTAGAGATCAATGCCTCGCCATTCTCTTTTTTCTGCTTTTCAATCATGGAGTTGAATCCTCCGATGGTGTCTGTTTCCAGTCCGCTCATAGAGCCGCTGCGATCAAGGATGAATACGATCTCCGTCATGTTCTTTCTCATGTTTTGTACCTCCGTATATAAAAAAATGACTGCTTGGTGTCTCACCTTACAGTCATATTGTACTTCGGTATTCACTTCATTTGGTCGCATGGCAAGCGACATTATTCTAAGGATAAGAACAGCTCTCCGTCAATGCTTAGGATGTCATCCATCGGAATCTTCGTGCCGTCCTGCATGGTAATTAGGCGCTCAAAGTCATCAACCTTTATGACTGCGCCGGTTGCAGTTACATACGCACCGCCAGCTTTGCGCTCATCAGGTTTGAAGTAGGTTATTTCAACCTCCGGCTCTTCATCAAGGGCATCCATGAGAAGCTGATACCTCATGTTCAAAGCGGTCAAGGCTCCCTCATCAAGCTCAATCCTTTCGTCGGTCAGACGTCCGATTTCCTTGATTGCAGAATCATAGCCGGTGAGGGCGGCAAAGGGTGCAAACTGCGCTGCACGATCTGACATCGGCATTTGTGGTCGCGTTTTGGAAACGTGATGAGGAAGTCCCATGATCTTGTCGTATTTTCCGTTCACGCCTTATGCCCTCCAATCTGCGCATTGCGGTCTTTCGCGGTTGCACCTTCTTCAAGATTCATTGCCTTGAGGATGGCGTTCTTTCCATACTTCTTTTTGATTGCAAGCGTGGCGGCTTGTATTTTCCGCTCACGCTCCAAGGCGGCATTCACAGCTTTCTGTTTTTCCTCTTCGGCGGCATAGTCGGTAAAGAGGTCGAGCTGGACAGCACCGTCGTTTTTCTTCGGCGCATCGGCTTCCGGCAGGACATGATTTGCCACAACATACATACGGCGGACAAGCAGATTCTTGTCCACGATCCGGTCAAACAGCT
>OLOK01002724.1_pt1 | contig 11870 bp, 8 predicted proteins | sample 1672591 | NCBI WGS metagenome assembly OLOK01 (sample SAMEA3136703, study PRJEB25190) | human gut metagenome | biome: human gut; feature: human-associated habitat; material: faeces | place: Austria | collected 2013 | reverse complement strand
CATAAATCTTCTTTACATTCTTATAACGGATCAATATATCCTTTACAAAATCATAGCGCTCTTCCTGCATTGATTTCTCGATCAGCTCGATCAACATACGACGGCGCACAATGTATACACCTGTCGAAACAGTAGATGTTTCTGCATTGATCGGTTTCTCCTCAAAATCCGTGATCCTGCCGTCACCGTCAACACGGAGCACACCAAAGCGGCTTGGATCATCTTTGTCGGTTACATCTGCAGTTACAACAGTAAAATCTGCTTTTTTTGCAATATGGAACTCCAACACTTTATTGTAATCCATCTTATACACGCCATCACCCGAAGCGATCACAACGTATGGCTCATGACTGTTCTTCAGAAAACTCAGGTTCTGCGCCATCGCATCCAACGTTCCACGATACCAATAACTGTTTTCCGGCGTCGTTGTCGGCGTGAATACATACAGACCGCCCTGCTTTCTTCCGAAATCCCACCATTTTGAAGAATTCAAATGTTCATTCAGCGACTTTGCATTATATTGCGTAAAAACCGCAACTTTCTGAATGTGAGAGTTACTCATGTTGCTTAGTACAAAATCTATGCTGCGAAATCCTCCTGCGATCGGCATTGCTGCCGTTGCACGCTTATTGGACAATTCACGCATTCTGCTATTATTACCACCTGCTAATACTATTCCAATCGCTCTCATTATCTGTCACCTACCTTAATCAAAGTTTCACCGCCTGCAAGAACTCCGTCCGGATAATCTGATGGTTCCGTAACGCCTTTGATCGCCGTATTTTTGCCGATCTGTACGCCATCCGGAATCACACTGTCTTCGCCAATGGTTACAAGGCCAAATGCATACACATCCGGTTTAACCTTATTTGGCAGCTCCTCTCCGACACCAAGCTTACAATCTTTGCCAACAGTTACATTCTCGGCGATAATCGACTTATCGACTACCGTTCCTGCTTTGATCGTAGTAGAACTCATAATGATAGAATCCCGCACAATCGCGCCCGGCTCGATCGTAACACCCGAACCGATAACAGAGCTATGTACTTCTCCATATATCTCTGATGCTTCACCAATGATCGCCTTATCAACGATAGCATCCTCTGCGATATACTGCGGCGGAATACGATCACTCTTCGTATAGATCTTCCAAAATTCTTCATATAAATTAAAGACTGGAATGAGATCGATCAACTCCATGTTTGACTCCCAATATGAGCCAAGTGTTCCAACATCTTTCCAATAGCCATTGTACTCGTATGCAAAAATACGATCACCTTTCTCATGGCAATATGGAATAATGTGTTTACCAAAGTCACAAGCCGGCTGATCCTTTAACTTGATCAACGCTTCACGAAGCACCGGCCAAGAGAAAATATAGATACCCATCGAAGCAAGGTTGCTGCGAGGATGCTCCGGTTTCTCCTCAAATTCCTGAATCTGCTTGTTCTCATCTGTGATAACAACGCCAAAACGACTAGCCTCTTCCATCGGAACCGGAATCGTTGCAAGCGTTACATCTGCCTTGTTTGCTTTGTGGAAATCAAGCATCACTTCATAATCCATTTTGTAAATATGGTCGCCGCCCAAAATCAGCACATAGTCCGGGTTGTAATATTCCATATATCGCAAATTCTGATATATAGCATTCGCTGTACCTGTATACCACTCACTGCTGGTACTCTTCTCATATGGCGGCAAAATAGAAACGCCACCTACATTACGATCCAAATCCCAAGGAATACCAATTCCAATGTGTGTGTTCAGGCGTAGCGGCTGGTACTGTGTCAGCACGCCGACTGTATCTACTCCCGAATTAATGCAATTGCTCAATGGAAAATCGATAATACGGTACTTCCCACCAAACGCTACCGCTGGTTTAGCAACATCAGCAGTCAGAACCCCCAACCTGGATCCCTGTCCACCTGCCAGTAACATTGCTATCATTTCTTTCTTAATCACGCAATCACCCCTTACTATGTATTTCTTAATGGTTTAAGTATATCACAACCACTGTAAAATGTGAACAAATTTCATAAATTTTCTTTTGAAAATTGATATTTTTTATACATTTCATACAATTTTTTGCATAAAAAACCCTTATTTGACGAGTTTTTTACATTGTCCACCAGCTTTGTTTCAATTTTTAACAAATTATTTCTAAACTGTAAACACTATTTAATTTGCTTTTTTGCATTTGTGTTCTATAATAATAGAAAAGACTGACACAAGGATTGGTTCGCTGGAGCACATTTCTTGCAGGCAGGCCAATTTTACAAAATATGCCGCCCCACTTTTGGACGGCTTTTATATGGAGGGAATTATGTATCAAATTCAATTAACCAAACCATGTACTGCATATTTTATAGGCATCGGAGGCATCAGCATGAGCGGTTTTGCTGAGCTGTTACACGATGCCGGCTTTACCGTAAAGGGCTCCGACGCAAACCGCAGCAAAATTACAGAGCATTTGCAATCCTTAGGAGTGGAAGTATTGTATGGTCAAAAAAGCAATAACATCACTTCCGACATTGACTTTGTCGTATACACCGCCGCTATTCATCCGGACAATCCCGAATTTCGCGCCGCCAAAGAAATGGGACTTCCTATGATGGAGCGTGCCGAAATGGTTGGACAGGTCATGAAAAACTATACGAATGCCATTGGCGTTTCCGGTACACACGGCAAAACAACAACAACTTCCATGCTGACACATATTTTCTTAGCCGCCAAGAAAGATCCAACGATCTCCGTTGGCGGTATCTTGGATGCGATCCACGGCAATATCCGTGTCGGCCATTCCGAGAATTTCATCACCGAAGCCTGCGAATACACCAATAGCTTTCTGAAATTCCATCCAACGGCAGGTATTATTTTGAATATTGATGCAGATCACCTAGACTTTTTTAAGGACCTGGATGACATTCGCCACTCTTTTCACCGCTTTGCAAAGCTCTTGCCAAAGGACGGTGTACTGATCATCAACTCCGATATCGAAAAGCTTGATACGATCACAAACGATCTAGACTGCCGGATCATTACATTCGGCTTGGAAAATCCTGCAGATTACGAAGCAAAGGATATTACATTCGGTGAAGATGGCTGCGGTTCTTTTGAATTAGTTCGATTCGGCAAAGAAACCGGCATCCGCGTTCGTTTGTCAGTAATCGGAAGACACAACGTAGCCAACGCTTTATCAGCCATCGCCACTGCAGAATATTATGATATTCCTATGGAGACGATCCAAGAGGGACTCCTCGCCTTCCACGGCACGGAACGTCGTTTCGAACAAAAAGGATCGTTCCACGGAGTCACCGTGGTCGATGATTATGCGCATCATCCTACGGAGATCAAAGCAACGCTGCAGGCTGCTGCCAAGTTTCCACATAAGCGTCTTTGGTGCGTATTCCAGCCACATACATACAGCCGTACCCGAGCATTGCTGCATGAATTTGCAGAGGTGCTATCCCTCGCAGATAATGTTGTGCTTGCAGACATATATGCCGCCAGAGAGGCTGATCCCGGTGATATTTCTTCTAAAACTCTACAGGAAGAAATGAAGAAATTAGGCAAAGATGCTTATTACTTCCCGGATTTTGAACAGATCAAAAAATTTTTATTGGAAAATTGTATCGACGGTGACTTGTTAATAACTATGGGTGCCGGAAATATAGTAACTGTTGGCGAAGACCTGGTCAAAGAATAGTTATCCACATTATCCACAATGTGACTGTGCATATCTCTGCACAATCCGTTGTGGATATTTTTTACACAATTAACAGCAGATAAATGCTGAAAATCCGCAATTTTGATCATTTTAATACGAGTTATCCACATTATCCACAATTTAGTCCACAGCTTGAATGTGAATTTGTGTGCTATTTTCTTTCCAAAGAAACTGTGTTAAAATACAATTCGCACGGAAATATAACGTGTAATTTACTTTACATATACGGAGGCTGCAATGGATCATATATTACTTTGTACTAACCATATACCGCCGATCACAACGATATATAACAGCTTTATTGAAGATTATATGCCAGCTGCCAACGGCAGTTACGTTAAGGTGTATCTCTACATTGCGAAATGTCTGCAGGCAAAGGAAAGTAATTTTTCCATTTCCTCTCTTGCGGATCAATTAGAAAATACAGAAAAAGATATTTTGCGGGCGTTAATGTACTGGGAGAAAAAGGGGCTTATGTCCTTAAACCGCGACAAAGCAACCGGAGAGATTTTAGGACTCGAAATGCTGATCCCCTTTGCGGAACGTGATTTCGACACTTATGAAAACACCGCAAAAGAATCTGCTGCATCGCTAGGTGTAGATTCTGATCTCTCGGAAACCGGTGCGCTCAATAGACGCAATTCTGATTTCTCAGAAACCGGTGCGCTCGATAGACGCAATTCTGATTTCTCAGAAACCGACGCAGCGAATACATCAACTTATGAATCATCCGGAACCGACGCTCCTTCTAATGTCAATTCCGATGTTCACAGAGCAAGCAATTCCGCGCAGGAGAAGAATTCCTCTGCCGCGAAACCAATTCAAGTTTCTCCGGAACAGATTCAAGAATTATCCGCCAACGAGGATTTCGTATGGGTATGCAATGTTGTCGAAAGCTACCTTGAACGCCCAATGAAACCAACCGAAATACAGCTTATTACCTATTTGTATGGTACACTGCATTTTTCCAGAGAACTGATCCTGCATCTCTACGACTACTGCATTTCTATGGGAAAGACCGCCTGCAATTACATTCAGACAGTCGCCCTGTCATGGCACGAGCAGGGGATCAAAACGCCGGAACAGGCACAGAATGCTTCTGTACGATATCTGGCTTCCTACAATGCTGTTTCCAAGGCTTTAGGACTTGGTCGTGGTCTTGCAGAAATCGAAAAAAAATATGTGGATCATTGGCAAAATGACTGGAATATGGATCTTAGTGTGATCTTAGAGGCCTGCAACCGCACTGTGCTTAAGCTGCACCACGCAGATTTCAAATACACCGAGGGGATTTTGTCTCATTGGAATGAGCAAAATGTTCGCACATTACAAGGTGTAGAACAATCAGATCTGCACTATGCACAGACCAAAGAGCAAAAAGAAAAGAAGAAACCTTTCACATCCGGTAAACAACCACCGCGCAATCAATTCCAAAATTTCAAGCAACGGGATGTCAGCAGCGAGGAATTACAGGAATTGGAGCGCAAATTACTTATGCAATAGTACGATCTGATGACAGACCGCAGCACATACCATCACGCAGCAACCAGGAGGAAACGCCATGGGAATATCCAACACACAATATCGCGATATCATGTTTCAATATGATCAGACGCGAATGAACAATCAGCGCATACTGGATAAGCGGTACGAAACACTTTTTGCTGAAATTCCGGAATTAGAACAGATCCAACACGATATTATGGACTTATCACTGACGCAGGCGCGCAAAGAATTGTTTCAGACCGAACCGGACCCAAAGAGCGAAGCTGAATACAGCGCAAAACGCGAAGCATTGCTGTCCCGCAAAAAGACGCTGCTGTTACATCACGGCTATCCGGAAGATTATCTGCAAAGCATTTATACCTGTCCGGACTGCAAAGACACCGGCTATCAGAACAACGAACCTTGTCACTGCCTTAAAAACGCTGAGATCAAGGCTCTTTATGAAAGTTCAAATCTTATGGACATTCTGAATCATGAGAATTTTGACACCTTTGATGATAGTTACTACGATGACACCATCGTCAATGAAAATCTTTCTCTAACAGCCCGCCAAAATATTCGCAAGGTAAAAACGGTCTGTCTAGACTATATCAAGCACTTTGATGATTCCTATGACAACCTGATATTCTATGGTTCTACAGGCGTCGGCAAAACCTTTCTGACACACTGTATCGCCAAGAAACTTTTGGATACATCTCACACGGTGCTTTACTTGACTTCATTGCAGCTTTTTGATATTTTAGAGAGGAATAAGTTCCGTCATGAGGATATTTCCACTTCAAACGAACAAATTGCATATATGCTGCAAAGTGATTTGCTCATTATAGATGATCTGGGGGCAGAACTGGTCAATGGCTTTACGTCTTCTCAACTGTATTATTTTATTGAGGAGCGCCATATCAACCATAAGTCAACCATCATCTCGACCAATTTATCGTTTCAGGAATTACGTGACCGATACAGCGAGCGTATTTTCTCACGTTTTATCGGTTTTTATCATTTCTTCTTAATAATTGGAGATGATATACGTCAGAAGACTAGATTAACTGCCAAATAACATGATAACAATTATATAAATTCATACGGAGGACATTTTACTATGAAACGACATGACAAGTTAGCAGACACACTTCCTGTTGGTACCCTTGGTATCTTGGCGCTGGAGAGCAGCCACGACATGGGCAAACGAGTAAACGATTATATCGTTGACTGGAGAAAGGACCGCGCTGCACAAAATGCTACCGCATCTACCTTTGCAGGATACAACCGTGATTCTTTCTTGATTGATTCCGCCTGCCCGCGTTTTGGTTCCGGCGAGGCGAAAGGCATCATCAACGAATCTGTGCGTGGAGATGATTTGTATTTATTAGTTGATGTCTGCAATTACAGCTTAACTTATACCGTTTGCGGACACACGAATCACATGTCGCCGGATGATCATTATCAGGATCTTAAGCGTATCATTGCTGCAGTTGGTGGCAAGGCACGCCGCATCACTGTGATCATGCCTTTCTTATATGAAAGCAGACAACATCGACGCAGTGCACGCGAATCCTTGGACTGCGCAATGGCATTGCACGAATTAACACAAATGGGTGTTGAAAGTATTATCACCTTTGATGCACATGATCCTCGCGTTCAAAACGCAATTCCTTTGAATAGTTTCGAAACCGTTCAGCCTACGTATCAATTCATCAAAGCACTTCTGAAGAACGTGCCGGACCTTAAGGTTGATGCAGATCATTTAATGGTGATCAGCCCGGATGAAGGTGCTATGGGACGTGCTGTATATTACGCAAACGTTCTTGGTATCGATATGGGTATGTTTTATAAACGTCGCGATTACAGCCGCATTGTTGATGGACGCAATCCGATCATTGCCCATGAGTTCCTCGGCTCTGACCTGCAGGGCAAAGATGTTATCATCGTCGATGATATGATTTCCTCGGGTGAAAGCATGATCGATGTTGCAACACAGTTAAAGCAGCGCAAAGCAAATCGTATCTTTGTTGCTGCAACGTTTGGTCTGTTTACAAACGGCATGTCCAAATTTGATGAAGCACATGAAAAAGGCTTGATCGATAAGGTTCTCACAACAAACCTTGTATATCAGCCGGAAGAAGTTTTGTCTAGAGACTATTATGTCAGCGTAGACATGAGCAAGTATATCGCCTTATTGATCGACACCTTAAATCACGATCAATCCATTAGCGGTTTATTAAACCCTGCAGAACGTATTAATGCCATTTTGGAAAAATATGGACAGCGCTAATTAAAGCATAAAATCGAGAAAAGCAACAACAAGTTTCCTTAAAACGCTTAGACCGCAAGGTTTGAGCGTTTTTTTACAAATCGTTTTGAAAATTAAGATTTTTTTTAGAATATGGACAAATTCTGTCCACATTTGCATGCTATTATGTATACATAGAAATCAAAGAGAACAGATTTCAAGAAAAGCAGTGAAATCAAAAGAAACATTTGATTTCTACCAAACTAGCCGACTGACTTATGTTTGAGATAGATTCTTTTTCATTTTTTTCATTGGGCCTGTGGTAGCTCCCTCTGCCACAGGCCGACTCCTTTTTAAACCCAGATCATTCTAAAGTAATTCGAGCGAGACACCTTAAATCAAGTGCATCGCTGCCATTTCTCTCTTTAAGATCTCCTTGTGAGCATCTTCCATCTCTGTCAAAGGTGCGCGTAATGAACCAACGTTTTTACCCATCATATTCATAGCAGCTTTTACCGGGATTGGATTTACTTCACAGAACAATGCATCACATAACGGAAGTGCATCAAGCTGCATCTTGGCACTCTGCTTCACATTTCCATTCAAATAATTCATAACCATCTCATGTGTATACTTCGGCGCAACATTTGACAACACAGAAATCACGCCTTTTGCTCCCAAAGAAAGCATCGGAATTGTCTGGTCGTCATTTCCGGAATACAGATCCACATTACCATCGCACAGGTGCAGAATTTGCGCTACAGTGCTGATGTTACCGGAAGCTTCTTTCACACCTGCAATATTGTCTACATCTTTAATAAGTGTAGCGATGGTCTGTGGTGTCATTCCGCAACCGGTACGGCTTGGTACATTGTATAAAATGATCGGTGCCGTGATCTCTGACGCAATCTTTTTATAATGTGCAATCAAACCATTCTGCGTTGCCTTGTTATAATACGGAGTTACAACAAGCACACCCTCTGCTCCTGCCTCAGAAGCTTCTTTGCTAAGCTGTACTGCTGTTGCCGTGCAGTTAGAACCGGTGCCGGCAATGACCGGAATACGGTGATTTACACGCTCAATCGCAAAACGAATCACATTTGCATGCTCTTCTTCAGATAAAGTTGCAGACTCTCCGGTCGTTCCACAAATAATAATCGCATCCGTTCCCTCTGCAATCTGCCACTCCAAAATCTCATCTAGTTTGTCGTAGTTTACCTCCAAGTTCTCTTTCATTGGTGTGACCAAAGCCACGCCTGCTCCTGTAAAAATTGACATAATTTCCTCCATTCTGCTTTCGCTATTCCCAAATCGGGGTTCTGATTTTTAGATATTGGTTGTCGTTTGAGCATTTTCCCACCCATGCACTCACAGTTACCTTTTGCAAATGCCATTTTACGGGAAATTCGAGTTACCCAGCTAACAAAAAGAGGTGATACACGGGATGTATCACCTCTTTGAAGTATCTCTTCAAACCGATAGCTCTCCATCCTCTTGATGACAGTCATGTCGTTATTCACGCCATGCCCAAGAAATCTTGCTGCAGGACAAGCTTTCTTTCGGCACTGTTCCCTTTCTGATCTCATCTACTGCGCCTGACGCATCCGAAATCCTACTCATGAAGAGTGCGACCTCTATCTTTTTTACATATATGAGAATATCACTATCCTCTGCTTCTGTCAACGCCAACTTATGCTTCCTAGCACTAACTTATATTTCCCAGCATTATGCTGTCAATGCTAACTTATGCTTCCCAACAGTATACCGAGCAAAAAACCTCATGCTCTTTATTTATCCCACTGAGCAATAATTTCCTGTACCGCAGCCAAAAAATGATCCATTTCCGCATCCGTTCCAATGGATATTCGCAGATAATTGTCAATGCGCAGATTGGAAAAATACCTGACAAAAATGTGCTGCTTGCGCAATTCTTCAAACAAATGTGTAGCTGGAACAGTTTTATGTGTCGCAAAAATAAAATTTGTCATCGAATCTCCAAACGTAAAACCAAGCTCCGTAAGTGCTTGTTTGGTGCGCTCTCGTGTTGCAACAATCTTCGCTGTAGTCTCCTCAAAATAATCCTGATCTGATAACGCAGCAACGCCAAGTGCTACGGATAAACGAGTCATCGGATAGCTGTTAAATGAATATCGAACGTCGTTCATTGCCTTGATCAATTTCGCATTACCGATTGCATGACCAATACGCATTCCTGCCATAGAGCGAGATTTTGAAAACGTTTGTACTACCACAACATTTTCATACTCGTCCACCAGCGGAAGTGCTGTATAACCGCTAAAATCTGCATATGCCTCATCAATTATGACAACAACATTCGGATTAGCTTCGATGACTGCGCGCAAAAACTCCTCACTCTGACGAATACCCGTCGGTGCATTTGGATTGGCTATCACGATACCGCCATTTTCGCACTGATAATCTTCCAATCGAAGTGCAAAGGCATCGTCCAAAGCCGGACGCTCATACGGAATTTGAAATAATTCTGCCCATACATCATAGAACGAATATGTAATATCCGGGAACAAAATCGGTTTACCCGAATTAAAAAATGTCAAAAACGCAATAGCAAGTACATCATCGGATCCTACTCCTGTATACACCTGATCTGCCTGCACATGATATCTTTCTGCCAGCGCATTGACTAAGTCTGTCGATGCCGGATCCGGATATAATCTCAGGCTGTCGAGTTCAAACTTCTGCAGTGCTTCTGCCACCTTTGGTGATGGCGGATATGGATTTTCGTTAGTATTCAACTTAACCATGTCCGGCAAATTAGGCTGTTCGCCCGGAACATACGGCTCTACTTTGCGAAAATTATCTTCCAATCTACTCATGTCATACCTCTTTTCCGTCTATTTCTGTCGTCCGCTTAGAATTGTTACACTTATTTACTGATAACACTCAGCCAGCTTCTTAAATGCCGGGAGCGAGCGCTCGATCATCGCATGATCCACACAATAAGCAATCCGCACATAACCAGGACACATAAATGCACTTCCCGGAACCATTAAAATATGGAACTCTTTTCCTTTGGCAACAAATGCCTTATCATCTTCCTTAGCCTTAACCCAAAGATAAAAAGCCCCTTCCGGTTTAGCACACTCAAAGCCATACTCTGTCAGAGCATTGTAAAGCAGCTTTCGGTTGGCATCATAGGCTGCAACATCCGTTGTCGCATCCAGACATTTTGATACTGCAAGCTGCATCAAAGATGGTGCATTTACAAATCCTAAAATACGATTCGCAACATTTGCTGCACAAATAACATTTTCAAAATCATCTACCTCATCCGGAATTACAAGGTAACCAATACGCTCACCCGGAAGAGACAGAGATTTACTATAAGAATATCCTACAATTGTATTACGATAATACTTCGTCAGATATGGCACTTCTACGCCATCATAAGCAAGCTCACGGTATGGTTCATCTGCAATAAGATAAATCTGCGTTCCAAACTCTTTTTGCTTCTCCTCCAATACTGCTGCCAATTTCTGAATCGTTTCTTCTGAATATACTACACCGGTAGGATTGTTCGGATTATTGACTATCACTGCTTTCGTCTTTGCCGTGATCTTCTTTGCAAACGTCTCAAGATCGAGCTGGAAAGAAGGTACATCTGCCGGTACAACTACCATTACACCGTCAAAGTTAGCTACATAATTATTATATTCTCCAAAATATGGTGCAAATGCGATTACTTCATCGCCCGGATCTAACAATGTTTTAAGTGCAACATTAAGACCACCTGCAGCACCTACTGTCATAATGATATTATTCTGAGAAAACTTTGTGTCAAAGCGGCGATTTAAGGACTGTGCAATTCTCTCGCGCACTTCCTCGTATCCGGAGTTGTTCATATAACCATGCACGAAATTCGGTGCATCCTCATTCAATGTCTCAATAATGGCTTCTTTAACCTGTTTTGGAGGCTCTACGCTTGGGTTTCCAAGACTGAAATCATAGACGTTCTCTGCGCCAAACTCAACCGCCATCTTCTTCCCTTCCTCAAACATTGCTCTTGTAACCGAGCTTCCCTCAACAAATTTCACCATTTTTTTTGCTATCATATTATGTACCTCTCTATACTTTGATTTTATTACAACGAGAAAATATATACACAATACCGGTCACCCGGTTTACACATAAAACGTATATCAAAACACCGCCTACGCAAGTATTTCTATGTCTCGCCGCATCTTACTCGTACTTTTTATTATATGCCTACGGATATATTCATGTCAAACCTTTCCCGTCATAGAACACAGTAATTCCATATAAATATATTTTTCATTCCAACTTCGCACATCCGAAGCTGCCATCTGGTCACTTATTGCTTATTATGTCGATAGTTTCATTATATTTTGCAGCCACCATATTGTGGGT
>OLOK01002711.1_pt1 | contig 11927 bp, 10 predicted proteins | sample 1672591 | NCBI WGS metagenome assembly OLOK01 (sample SAMEA3136703, study PRJEB25190) | human gut metagenome | biome: human gut; feature: human-associated habitat; material: faeces | place: Austria | collected 2013 | reverse complement strand
CGGTCTGGCCATCTCCTTCTGAAAAGGATGACGGAATGGAATCAAGCGCCTTCCCCCTCCGGGGAGGCGCTTTTTTGTTGCGCAATGGAACACTCCGTCCTCTCCGAACCGAACACCCGGGCCACTGCGCGGCCTGGTATATGTTCCCCGGAACCGCATCGGCTGCAAAGAGGATATACATATCCTTGTATTTTATTGGGAAAAATATATATCTTTGTCTGGATATGGTGAGCATGACCGGTGCCGGCAAAACAACCCCGGCCGCAAGGAAATATTCGGCAAAAAACGTTTTTCCCACCGCATCATGCAACAAAAGAGTATCCGGATGCGTCTATTAGGACAGACAGATAGATAGACAGATGTTGTAACAACCAATTTAATAAATTCTCTAACAATCATTGCTATGAAAAAACTCTTATTGCTGGCATCGACCGCCGTTACGGCTGCGCTGATGGTTTCCTGCTCGCAAGGTACCGACACCACAACACCTCCCGGGCCGACCACCGACGGTTACACCTTCACGACCGTAAGCGACGCCGTCTATTACGGCGAGAAGTATGCCGAAGGTTCCGGATTCTATACCTTCACGCTCTCGGACGCCAACGGGAACAAGATGCGCATCGACTGCTTCGGTACGGTAGCATCGAACTCCAACAATCCGAGGTTTACGACCGGTACCTATGAGGCCGGCACCCTCGACGACCGCACCGTCCGCACGTTCGTGACGGCCGACTCCGCAACGGCAGAAGAGGGTACCATCTTCTGGAAAGGGAGCGAAGCCTATCCCGTCAGCGGCGGCACCATGAAGGTCTCCAGTCAGGGCGGTAGCTACAAACTGGACATCGAGTTCACGTCGGGAGAAACGACCATCAAGGGCTCTTTCGACGGTACCCTGAAATTCGAGGGCAAGCCGCAGGTTCCGCCGCGTATCGCCGATCCGAATCCCAGGCCCGTTACCGGCATTATCGGTGCTTACTACGGCAAATACAACGACCATGAGGCGACGACCGGCATGTTCCTTTTCGGCATGGGTTACAAAGGCGACCTCACCAACGGCGAAAATATAGAAGCACTGCAGCTGCAGGGCTATATCCCTCTCCAGGAGGACAATGACAACGTAATCCTGCCCGAAGGTACTTATACGATTAGTACCTCCGCCGACAACACGGATGCATTCACGCTGGTAGCAGGCGGAGTAGACGCCCAGAACGGCTATCAGGGTACCTACGAGTACTACACCGACAAGAGTACGAGCATCACGAAAGGATACATTATCAGCGAAGGTACCATGACCGTAGAAAAGAACGGTGACAACTACAAGATTACCGCCAATTTCAAAGGGAAACGGTCCGACGCGCTCAACATCATAGGCACGGAACTCGAAGAGGTCAACTACCTCTACGAAGGGCCGCTGGAACCGATGATGAACTACGCAGACCCGATGAGCCGTCTGGAAGAGGACAAGAAACTCGGCGACATGCACAACCAGGCTCTCGTACAAGTCATTCCCAAGGCTACCGGTGACTTCACCGCTTGGCTCTACTACATATTCGGAGACGGCCTCGCCTATACGATTAACAACAACACCCTCGACGTTACCGGTTCGGGCGACCTCATGATGCTCGCCATCTGGGGCCCGGCACAGTCTACCGACAATCCCGTCGGCGAATTCCCGATGAGCCCCGGCTTCGGACTCCTCTTCGAAGAGGGCAGTGCAATGCCCGGCAACCCCATTCTCGGTCAGAGCATCGACCCGCAGCAGGGATGCTGGTACACCTACGCCTCCAAACAGGGCTCTACCCTCCAACTGAACAGCTACGCAGGCGCGATGCCCGACCAGGGCCGTATCATCACCAAACCGGCCGAAGACGGTACCAACCAAATTGTGGACTTCCTGTTCTACGACAAGTACGGTCATGAGATATCCGGTATCTACGAAGGTGCAATGGAAGTGATAAAAGCCTCCCAGTCGGCTGCCGCAGCCAACGCAGGCCTCGCTTACATCCCCTCCTTCCCGATTGCTCCGGAGCTCGCAGTGCCCGCGACTCCGTTCAACATCCGGTTCGTAGACTGACATCGGACGGTACGATAACTGCAAGAGGCGGTGCCCGTAGGCATCGCCTCTTTTTTCTTTGTCCCCCAGCCGAACGTTATGCGGTTTTTCCCCTTTTTTGACTACCTTTGCGAGCGGAAGCAACGTTCGTCCGCCTTCGCGGACGGACATATTGTCAAACCAATCACGGCACTGTATGGACGATGGCAGTTGTAAAGACAAGTATCGCGGCGGTATCCTACCTGAATACCGTGCCGTTCATCTACGGTATCCGACACGCGGATAAACTGCGGGCCGAACTGCTCCTGGCCCCGCCGTCCGCCTGCGCCCGGAATTTCATCGACAGGAAAGCCGACATAGCACTCGTTCCGGCGGGAGCCCTCCCGCTTATGGACGATGCCGAAATCGTCACGAACTACTGCATCGGCGCAGAAAAAAGCGTTCGTACGGTAACGGTCATGAGCAATGTCCCCATCGGCGAAGCGACGGTCATCCATCTCGATTCGCACTCCATGACATCGGCCCTTCTGGTCAGGATTCTCGCTGCCGAACTCTGGCATATACGCCCCGAGTGGCGGGAACTCACCGACTATTCGGCTGCGGAACACCCTGCGGAAAGAGAGGCTTTCCTTTTCATCGGCGACAAGGTGTTCGGTTACGAAGGCAAATTCCGCTACACATACGACCTGGCAGACTGCTGGCGGGAACTGACCGGCAAACCGTTCGTATTCGCCGTATGGGTAGCCCGCAAGGGGAGCGCTCCCGAGCTCATCGACGCTCTCGAAAGCTCGCTGGAACTCGGCGTGGAACGTATCTGGGAGGCCATCGTCGAGAGCGGCCACAGCGAGAAGGATTACGCATACGGCTACCTGACGGAGAACATCGACTTCCTCTTCGATTATCAGAAAAGGCAGGCGCTGGAGCTCTTCCGCGACAAGGTGAAGAAGTTCACACCACGCGCCAATCCGGGCTAAGTTGCGTCCGGGGGTCGGCAACGGAACCGTTCCGAAAGGTTCCGGCCATGTCACGCATCATGAATCACAACCCAAACGCAACCAGCCATGATAACGATTTACCTGAAGCAATATAACAAGATAGTACGCAATCCCGACCTCAAGATATTCGACGAGCTGGGATACGACGACATCCTGTGGATAGACCTTCTGAACGCCTCCATCAAGGAGCAGAAAGAGGTCGAAAACTTCATGGAGATAAATCTCCAGACACGTCAGCAGGTCGAAGAGATTGAAACCTCGTCCAAATATTCGGAAACGGAGAACGCCATCTTCTCCAACGCGGACTTCTTCGTACACTCCCCCGACGGCATCACGGTGGAGCCCGTCTCCTTCGTGATTAGCGAAGGGGTACTGATAACCGTCCGGCAGTCGGAATTCCGTACCTTCGCCGAAGCGGAAAAGAGGCTCCAGATAAATTCGCGGGGTACCACCTCTTCGTCTCCATCCTCGAAATACGTATCGACGCCGACGCCGACGCCGTGGAGGCCGTTTCCAAGCAAATCGCCACCCTCAGCAAAGAGATAGGCGCCCAGGACCGTGTCAGCCAGAACGAAATACGGCACATCAACACGCTGCAGGAGACGACGATGATGATGCGCGAGGTCATCTTCGACCGGCAGCGACTCCTGTCGGGCATCCTCAAGAGCGAACGTTTCCCGAACGATATCTACCCGCGGCTGCAACTCATGATACGCGACGTGAACTCCATCGTGAGCCACGCCGACTTCAGCTTCGAGCGCCTCGATTTCCTGCGCGAAACGGCCCTCGGCCTCATCAACCTCGAACTGAACAACACGACGAAGATATTCACCATGGCTTCGGTCTTCTTCATGCCGGCCACCCTCATCGCAAGCATCTACGGCATGAATTTCCACATGATGCCGGAGCTCGACTGGCGGTACGGCTACCCGGCGGCCATTCTGCTGATGGCTCTGGTCTCGTTCCTGTGTTACCGCTTCTTCAAACACCGGAAATGGCTCTGAGGCTGCCGAAGAGGAACTTTTCCATGCACCGAAAAGACACGGGTGCAGTCCGGCCCCCGATTTGCATACCCTCGAAATAAATTCGTATTTTTGTATCCGACTTAAACGACAGACGACATGCCGACAAAACTATACGACGACATCATATTCGGGCCGGTACGCAGCCGGCGGCTGGGCCTTTCGCTCGGCGTAAACCTGCTCCCGCTCGAATGCAAGCTCTGCTCCTTCAACTGCATCTATTGCGAATGCGGCTGGACGGAAAAGGGACACAAGGCAGCCTTCAACAAACGCGAGGACGTGGCACGTCTGCTCGCCGACAAACTCTTCGAGATGGTGAACGCCGACAACGCACCGGACGTCATCACCTTCGCAGGCAACGGCGAACCCACCATGCACCCCCAATTCGAGGAGATAATAGACGACGTTCTGAAGATAAGGGACAACTACGCTCCCTCGGCCAAAGTTTCGGTTCTGACGAACGGTACGATGCTGAAAAAGGAGAGCGTCCGCCGCGCCCTGTCAAAAGTGGACAACAACATCGTGAAACTCGACTCGGCCTTCGACGAAACGGTACGTCTGATAGACAACCCCCTGGGCGAATACAGCGTGGCGGAGACGGTACGCTACATGAAGATGTTCGAAGGGAGGCTCATCATCCAGACCATGTTCCTGCGCGGCTCGTACGAAGGGCGGCCCGTAGACAATACCACCGAACGCGAAGTGTCGGCCTGGCTGGAACTTGTGAAGGAGATAGGGCCGCGGCAGGTGATGATATACACCATCGACCGCGACACGCCGGACCCCGACCTTGAAAAGGTTTATCTCGATGAGCTCGGCGACATCGCACGCCGCGTCCGGGCGCTCGGCATTGAGTGTTCAGTTGCAGGATAGAGAAGCATGGTAACTACCGAACAGATAAAAGAGCTCACCGGACGGCGCGAGGGACTGCGGCGTCACCTCGCCATCGAAGACAAACTCATCGAATTCGACGAGGAGCAGGCGCGTACGCTTGCCCCCGACTTCTGGGACAGGCCGGAAGAGGCCGAAAAGCAGCTGCGCAAGGTGGCCGGGATAAAGAGCTGGATAGACGACTTCCGGGCGATAGAACGGCTGTGCGACGACCTGGAGCTGATGCCCGACTTCGTCCGCGAAGGCGGGGCATCGGAGGAGGAGCTCGATGCGCTCTATGCGGAGACCCTCGCCAAAATCGAAGCGCTGGAGATGCGCAACATGCTCCGCGGCCCGGAGGACAGGATGGGCGCCATCATGGATATCAACTCGGGGGCCGGCGGAACGGAGAGTCTCGACTGGGCCTCCATGCTGCTGAGAATGTACACCCGCTGGGGCGAACTGAACGGCTACAAGGTACGTATCGCCGACCTGCAGCCGGGCGAGGAGGTGGGAATCAAATCGGCTACCATCGAATTCGAGGGGGACTACGCCTACGGTTTCCTCAAAAGCGAGAACGGCGTACACCGGCTCGTCCGCCTCTCGCCATTCAACGCCAACAACAAACGGCAGACGACCTTCGCGTCGGTCTTCGTATCGCCGGCGGTGGACGACACGATAGAAATCAACATCAATCCCGCGGACATCACCTGGGATACCTATCGTAGCAGCGGAGCCGGCGGACAGAACGTCAACAAGGTGGAGACGGGCGTGCGCCTGCGATACAGTTCGAAAGACCCCGACACGGGCGAACCCGTGGAGTTCCTCATCGAAAACACCGAGACGCGTTCGCAGCTCATGAACCGCGAGAATGCCATGCGCATCCTCAAATCGAAACTCTACCAGCGCGAACTCGAAAAGCGGCAGGCCATACAGGCACAACTGGAGGGACAGAAGAAGAAAATCGAATGGGGTTCACAGATACGCAGTTACGTATTCGACGACCGCCGTGTCAAGGACCACCGCACCGGCCACCAGACCTCCGATGTGGAGCGTGTCATGGACGGCGAGATAGACGATTTCATCAAGGCTTATCTTATGGAATTCGGAGCGTCCGCCCAATAGATGCTTCCCCGAAAAGATTAAAAACAGAATAAATACCGGTTCGGCAACAATATATTGTTGCCGAATTGTTATATTGCATCTACCTTAGGCGTCAATATTGCTGAAGCCACCGGGAACCGGACGACGCACACCGTCCGGAAATACGGAAATACCCGCGACATAAAGACGTAAGAGATGCTCCTCCTCAAGAACATACACAAGACCTACCACGCAGGCTCCCCCTTGCATGTGCTCAAAGGCATCAACCTCGAAATAGAGAAAGGCGAATTCGTCTCCATCATGGGGGCGTCCGGTTCGGGCAAATCGACTCTGCTGAACATCATGGGCATCCTCGACGACTACGACGAAGGCGAATACTACCTCGACGGCCGGCTCATCCGGGGACTCAACGAAACGCAGGCCGCCGCTGCGCGGAACCGCATGATAGGCTTCATCTTCCAGTCGTTCAATCTCATCAACTACAAGAATGCCATGGAGAACGTGGCGCTGCCCCTCTACTACCAGGGAGTCCCGCGGCGCAAACGCAACGCCGTCGCACTCGAACTGCTCGACAAACTGGGCATCCGGGAGTGGGGCACGCACATGCCCAACGAGATGTCCGGAGGCCAGAAGCAGCGGGTAGCCATCGCACGCGCTCTCATCAACAGGCCGCAGATAATCCTCGCCGACGAACCTACCGGCGCCCTCGACAGCAAGACCTCGCAGGAGGTGATGGACCTGCTGCGGCAGGTGAACGACGAAGGGATGACCATCGTGTGCGTCACCCACGAACGCGACATTGCCCAGCGGACGGACAAAATTATCTATCTCAGGGACGGCATCATCGAATCCATAACCGACACGGGAAGATAAGCCATGCGGGAGATTTTCACCGAGATATGGTCTTCGATGCGCAAAAACAAGCTGCGCACCTTCCTCACGGGATTCTCCGTGGCATGGGGCATCCTCATGCTCATCATCCTGCTCAGCTCCGGCAACGGACTCCAGAACGGCATGATGTCCAACTTCGACTACATGGCCACCAACTCCATCGAGCTCTACAGCAGCCGCACTTCGATGCCCTATGCGGGGTACGCCGAAGGCAGGAGCATCTACCTCTCCGGCAAGGATATCGAGATACTCGAAGAGGAGTTTCCGAATGTAGACAAGGTGACATCGAGCGCCTGGTATTCGGGCGGCACCATGACCCGCGGCAAAAATTATATCAACGTCTCCATGCACGGTGTCCGCCCCGAACATACCGAAGTATTCAAGATTGAGATACTGGAGGGACGCTTCATCAACCGGCAGGACATCGACCGACAGCGAAAGGTATGCGTCATCAGCCAGCCCGTCAGAGAAGTACTTTTCGGCAACGAATCGCCAATAGGGAAAGAGGTGATACAGAACGGCGTGGTATGGACCGTCGCGGGTGTCTACAAGGATTACGCCTACGGCAACCAGAACAGCGTCTTCATTCCCTACACCACAGGCCGGCTCATCTACATGCAGAACGACCCGTGGATAGGCTACATCGTCTTCACGCTCCAGGACATCAATACGGACGAAGAGATGGCCGCATTCGAGGATGACGTGCTGCGCCGCCTCTCGTTCGAGCACAACTACGCCCCGACCGACAAGAACGCCATCTATCTCTACAATAACTTCAACCAATTCAAAGGGATGAACAGGATATTCCGCGGGCTCGACATGTTCATCTGGATTATCGGTCTCGGAACGCTGCTGGCCGGTATCGTGGGCGTCAGCAACATCATGCTCGTCACGGTCAGGGAACGCACCTTCGAGTTCGGTATCCGCAAGGCGCTCGGTGCCCGGCCCGCCTCCATCATCCGGCTCATCCTCATCGAATCGGTGGTGATAACCGCCTTCTTCGGCTACGTCGGACTCGTCCTCGGGGTGGCGGTCATGGAAGTCGTCAACCATGTTCTGGAGGCGACGGCAACGGCGGTACCCGACTCGTTCGCCGTATTCCGCAACCCGACGCTCGACCTGCGGGCAGCCGTCTCGGCGACCGTCGTACTGATAATAGCGGGGCTGGTGGCCGGGTATGTCCCCGCCCGGAAAGCCGCCCGGCTCAAAACAATAGACGCGCTGCGCTACAACAAATAACACACAAGGCAAGCCATGTTCGACCTCGACCGCTGGAAAGAAATCTGGGAAACCATCGCCCGCAACCGCAAAAGGAGCATCATGACGGGACTGGGGGTCTTCTGGGGCATCTTCATGTTCACCGTGATGATGGGATTCGGCATGTGGCTGGGACGCACCGCCCTCTCCTCGCTGGGCAGCTACTCCACCAATACGACCTATTTTTTCACCGACCAGACGAGCATTCCCTATCAGGGTATGCCTTCGGGCCGATGGTGGAACTTCGACATGCACGACCTGGAAGCCATCCGGCAGCAGGTTCCCGACATCAAGTATGCGGCAGCCATGAACTGGGGAGGTTCACAGAAGGTGTCGCACAACGAACGCAAGGGCGAATACTACCTGATGGGCTATACGCCGGATTTCCAGAAAATCAATCCGCAGCCCCTGAAATTCGGCCGCTTCATCAACCAGCCGGACATGGAGGGCAAACGCAAGGTGTGTGTCATCGGCGGACAGATATGGAAGGAGCTCTTCCCCGGCGGCGAAAACCCCGTGGGCGAAGTCATCAAGATGAACGACCTCTACCTGACCGTCGTGGGCGTCATGGAGCGGGGCAGCACCTCGATAAACATCGGGAGCAATCCGGAAACCACCATCGCCGTACCCAACTCGCTCGTACAGCAGCTCTGGAACGAAGGTTCTTCGGTGGATATGATAACCATCATGGCGGAAGACGACGTCCGCATCCAGGACATCGAGGAAAAGTGCAAGCGCATCATCGCAGCCAACCACATCATTTCGCCCGACGACAAGAAAGCCATCAGCGGCTTCAACCTCGGCGAACAGTTCGAAAAGGTGAACGGACTACTGAACGGCATCAGCCTGCTGACATGGATAGTGGGTCTGGGAACGCTGCTGGCCGGCATCGTAGGCGTCAGCAACATCATGCTCGTCATCGTACGGGAGCGGACGCAGGAGATAGGCGTCCGCCGGGCGATAGGCGCCCGGCCGTGGTCCATCATATCGCAGATTCTCTCCGAAAGTTTCCTGCTGACCTTCATCGCCGGTATCCTCGGCCTTGCGGCCGGAGTCGGAGCACTGTCGGTATTCGAGAAGCTGATAGCGGCCACGACGGAGCTGGGGAGCGACATGCAGCCACTGCAGATATCTTTCGGGCTCGGCATCACGGCCACCCTCATCATCATCGCCGGAAGCTTGCTGGCCGGCATCATCCCGGCCAGCCGTGCCATGAAGATAAAGGCGGTGGATGCGATTAGGGAGGAGTAGCGCCGGATGCAGCCGTGCAACTGCCAAACCGGACAGGACGCAACGACAGACTGGGAATGAAAATTTAAAATATAGCAGTTATGAAGAAAGTATTTAGAATCCTGCTCATCGTCCTGCTCGCGGGACTGTTCGTCGGGACGTTCGTCTTCCTGTGGAACAAGACGCGGCCGGTCAAGACCGTCTACGGGATAGTGACGCCCGTCCGCGACACCATCTCCCAATTCGTGGTAGCCACCGGACAGGTCGAACCGCGCGACGAAGTACTCATCAAGCCCCAGATTTCGGGCATCATCTCCGCCCTGCACAAGGAGGCAGGCAACATGGTGCGGCAGGGCGACGTAATCGCTACCGTGAAGGTCATTCCGGAGATGAGTTCCCTCAACAACGCCGAATCGGGAGTCAAGCAGGCGGAAATAAATCTGGAACAGACCAGGCGCGAATACGAACGCACCGAAAAACTCTACCGGAAGAACGTCATCACCCTCGACGAGTTCGAGAAGGCGGAGACACAGCTCCGGATTGCGGAAGAGAACCTCCAGAGCGCACGCGACAATCTGGAAATCGTACGCGACGGCATCGTCTCCCGCAACGCCGAAATAAGCAATACCCAGATACGTTCCACGATAGACGGCATGATACTGGACATTCCCGTCAAGGTGGGCAACTCGGTCATCCAGTCCAATACGTTCAACGACGGCACGACAATAGCCGTCGTGGCCGACATGAACGACATGATATTCCGCGGGAAGGTCGACGAGACCGATGTGGGCAAGCTCCACGAAGGGATGCCCGTCACGCTCACCATCGGCGCCGTACAGGACTCGAAACTGAACGCACGGCTGGAATATATCTCCCCGAAGGCGACAACGGACAACAACGTCATCATGTTCGAAGTAAAAGCTGCCGTGGACGTGGACGATAACATCTTCGTCCGTTCGGGTTACAGTGCCAATGCAAGCATCATGATAGAGAACCGCGAGAACGTGCTGGCCGTGCCGGAGAGCGTACTCGAATTCGAGGAGGACAAAACCTACGCCTACGTGCTGACAAGTCCCGAAGGGGCCGAAGAACAGACGTTCGAGAAAAGGGAGGTCACGACGGGACTCTCGGACGGCATGAACATGGAAATCAAGGAAGGACTCTCCGAAACCGACCGGCTGCGGGGCATGGCGATGCCGCGCGCCAAGAAATAGCCTACCCGTAACGTAAAACCTCACCGCCATGAAACGCAAAACGATAGTTACCGTCTTCTTCACCCTGACCGCCCTGCTGCTATCCGGCGGAAAAGCCGAAGGACAGCAGCAGGAGACCCTCGCCCGGTCGTCCTCACCGACAGCCCGGTATGCGGCAGAAGAAACCGGCCTCCCGGCAGCCGCCCCGTGGACGCTGCAGGAGTGTATCCGGTATGCTCAGGAAAACAACATAGAGATACAGCGGCAGGAGCTCTCCATCGAAGATGCCGAGCTGGCCCGAAAGCAGACCCGGCTCAACTACATACCGTCGGTAAGCGCATCGGTCGGCTCCGGAACTTCGTTCGGCCGCGTCCTCGACCCGACCACCTATGAATTCCGCGAGAACTCCAGCAATACCGACCTCAGCGCCTCCCTCTCGCTCGGCACGGAAGTGTTTGCGGGAATGCGCAAATATCACCAGCTCAAGAAATCCGACCTGGCCCTGCAGGATATGCTGCTACAAGTGGACAAGGCCCGCAACGACCTCTCGCTCAATATCACCGCGGCTTACCTCGACGTGCTGTTCGCCGAAGAGAAGGTCACCATCGCCTCACAGCGTACCCGAACGCTCACGCTGCAGGTCGAACAGACGCAAATGCTGGTGGAATCGGGACGCAAAACCATGGGCGACCTGCTGCAATTGCAGGCCGACCTGGCCGATGCACAGTTTCAGGATATCGAAGCGAAAAACAACCGAACCCTCGCTTACTTTACGCTCTGCCAATTGCTGGAGATAGACAACTACGAGACGTTTCGCATCCTCATCCCGGAATCGATGCCCGTCTCCCGCGACGGCGTGGCGGTGGGCCCGGGAGAGATTTACGAAATGGCGCAGGAGCTGCCGCAGGTCAAATCGGCCGGACTGGCCATGGATATGGCAGACCGTGATATCAGCATCGCCAAATCAGGCCTCTACCCCACCCTGAGTCTCTCGGCAGGCTACGGTTCCTCCTTCTCCAACGGCCGGCAGAAACCCGACATCAACAACCCCGCCACCTACATCCAGTATCCGTTCAAGGACCAGATACGCGACAACGCGAGCTATCATATATCACTCAGTCTCAGCATTCCCATCTTCAACTCCCTCTCGGCCCGCAACAACGTCAAGAGTTATCGCATCGCCCGCCACAGGGCCGAATACGATTATATGATAATGCAGAAGAACCTTAACAAAGAGATAAGGCAGGCCTATATCGACGCAGTAGGAGCTTACGAACAGTACGAAGCAGCGGCTAAAAACGTCACCACGACA
>OLOK01002710.1_pt1 | contig 11928 bp, 9 predicted proteins | sample 1672591 | NCBI WGS metagenome assembly OLOK01 (sample SAMEA3136703, study PRJEB25190) | human gut metagenome | biome: human gut; feature: human-associated habitat; material: faeces | place: Austria | collected 2013 | reverse complement strand
AAGAATATCACACCATTTGCAGCTAGCGCCATCACAGAAAAACATGGTACGATCAAACATACAGACAAAAGAATTGTCGCTATTTTTTTCGTAAACTTCATCTTCATGTACTTTCCTCTTTCTAACCATATTAATTGTAAGTATAAATACTCTTAGACTCTATCTTACACTTTTTATGGGGAAATGTCTACTTGTTTGTAGAAATTCTCATTGTATCAATTTACGGACAACTCCGTTCTGCTTTATTTATCCGAAGAAAAACCCCGGCATAAACCGGAGTTCTTCGCTAATTTACATTTTCTGTTGTTCCGCCTGCATTGCTTTCTGCGCCTCCACCGGGATCTGGAGTTGGTGTTGAATCCGGTGCCGGATCTGGTGTTGGTGTCGGCTCTGGCGCTGGATCCGGTGCCGGCGTTGGATCTGGTGTTGGTTCCGGCGTTGGAGCTGGAGTCGGTTCCGGCGTTGGAGTTGGTTCTACATAAGTACTATCATCATATCCTCCATTCCATGAATTGTCCCAGGAATTTCCTCCGTCATACCAGTAATCATTCGATCCGTCATTATAATTATACTGATAATTATCCTGCGTATACCCCTGCCATGCATCCGGCGTTTCAATACCACTTGTATCTACACCTGCATCTGGCTGATTCATTGGCTGGTCCTGATTATCGGTATTTTCCTCCTGCTGGTTTTCAGCCTCTTCAGCTCTTTTCTTTTTCAAAATGTTAATATCTACATCGTTAATCAGCATATCGTAGAATGTAGATTTCTTTTTCAGTTCCTTATCTAATTTTTCTCTTCCGCATTGTTCTGTAAGAGTCTCCACACCTGAAAATAAATTCACACCAAGACCAAGTTTCTCTCCTGTAATCTCTGCTCCCAATGCTGCAAGTGTCGTTGGAAACATATCCATTGTAGAAAATTCTCGATTATGTGTTTTTTCAAAAGAAGTATCAAGATTCTCTGGTAAATTTATAAATGCATTATATACACTTCTCTCATAATCGTCACTCACATCATTACAAAAATCAGAATCCATTGTTAAATGATCCCCGCTTATTATAATTGTTGTATTCTCATAAAATGGCTGCTCCTGAATCCACTTAACAAATGCATCAACCTGTCTACTTGAACATGCCATTACATTTGCATATTGATTATCTCCAAATTCATTTTGACACTGCTCACATACATATCCATCTTCAAAATGTGTATCCACTGTCAGCATCGTAAGATTAAAAGGATTATCCTGCTGAGCGAGTTCTAATAATTTTTCTTTTGCAAATCCGAATAATTTTTCATCTTCATATCCCCACCAGACTTTATAATTTTCCGGAATCAGGCCATTATCATGTGCGTAATTGTAATCCATAATGTCATATTGACCATGATCTGTAAAATATAATTTTCGTCCACCGAATGTTGCTTCTGAACCAATTAGCAGTGTCTGCGAATATCCTTCGTTTTGAAGAATATCTCCCAACGTTGTTATTCCTGGGAAAAATGAATCCTGTGTATCCATACTATTCCCATCAATTGAAATATTCAACGGCAGCCCCGATGTCTGCCCAAACATCGCCCCCATCGTCCAAGTTGTTCCCGGCATGGAATAGCCGCCATTCAATTTACTGCTTTTTCCTGAAAAATCCTCATTTTCCTGAGCAAGCTGTGTCAGCTCCGGAATTACATTTTGTTTAAATGCACCGCCGTTTTCTTTGTCCGCATACGTCATTTCCATTGATTCCAGGAAAATATATATCAAATTACGCTTCTGCTCTGGAAATGTAATATTAACACTCGATGGATCTACATAATTATCATCGATAAATGTAGAATATGTACTCTGCCCCTTCATATAATTCGAAACATCTAATCCATTCCATATTACACCTACTGTAATTCCTGTCACTGCAACAGCTCCTGCAGAACATACTATAGCAATTTTCTTCAAGATTCCTGTATGCTTTCTATTTGCTGCTATTACAAAAAGAATACATCCCAAAATCAATAGCACCGGAACTGCACATTCATTACAATAGTCTTTGATCATATCGGTATTTGTACCCTCTAAAGGTGCTGTAAGATGATATACCAGTTCATCCATTGTCAGATTTGTCCATGTTTTAAACATCCATTTTGCACTGAATGCAAGAAGCGATGCTAACAACGCCAGTATTGTGCTTAAAACCAGCCCTGCAACTAAGATTATCTTATGTTTTTTCTTCATTATTCTTCTCTTTTCACTTAATTTTTCGTTTTTAGACGGAAAACATTATATACAATTTTTACAAGTGTTACAACCAAAATCATTAAAATTTCATCTTTTTTTCACACTTTATACAAATTACTTTTTAAACACAACCAACCTCTGCCCCACATAATTGAATACCACAAATGCACCCATTCCAACCAGCATAGACAAATTTTCCTGCACACTCTTACTCTGATTATGAAGGATCCATGACACAACCGGCTTTGCCATCCCATATGCCAACAGATAACATATTGTAATATTTATCACGAACATCCCCAGTTGCTTCCAGGATCTTTCTTTATTCTGAAACGTAAAGTATTTATTCAGGAAATAGCTCACAATACTTCCCACCACATAATTCGATGCAGAAGATACCCAGTAGCTCAGATGCAAAAGATTGTAAGCAGCAAACATTACCCCTGTACCCACCAGAGTATTCACAATTCCCACCAATACAAATTTCCAAAATGTAATATCCAACACATTTGTTATTTTTTCTTTCATAGTTACCTATTCTTTCCTTCTTGTTGTTTCACATTTCTAATGTTCATACCAGTATTCAACTTCTTATTATGAATCATATATTATTACAGAACAAAACACAACAAACGGCTCATGTCGCACACAAGCCGCCTGTCATATTTCCTTATTACTTTTTCTTACTCTCCAAGCCCGCTCTCGACCGCATCCATCATTGCTTTCATGGCCTCTTCTTCATCTTCCCCGTCGCAGATAAGCTCGATTTCATCTCCCGATTTCACGCATGCTCCAAGGACACTCAATACACTTTTCGCATTTGCTGCAGTGTCATCGTTATACATGAATTCTACTTTGCATTTGTATCTGCTTGCTATGTTACAGAACATCCCTGCAGGTCTGAGATGTAGTCCCGTCGGATTTGTTATTGTAACTTTCTGTCTGATCATAATGTATTCTCCCCATTTCTGTCTGTTATTCGCTCTGGTCGTTCTGATTGTTTTCATCTGTCTTTGTCTGACTGCTGTTCTGGCTTTCCCCCTGTGTTTTACTGCTCTGCTTTGAGTTTTCAAGCGTGATCTCCACATTCACTTCATTCACAAGCTTGCAGCCATCCGGCAGTTCGACAGACACCGGAACGGTATATGTACCAGGCTCTGTATAATTCTTAAGATCAATGCTGACTTTCTTCGCAGGTGAGAACAGATTCAACACATCATTCGGTCCCTTCACCTGTATCTCCAGATCAACGGTAGATCCGTAATTGATGCTCAGTCCGTCCGCTATATTCTCCAGGATGATCGATCCTGTCGATATCTCAAAGCTCTTTGTTCCCGGCTGTTGTACCTGGATGGATATTACCACCTTATTCGCATTCTCTTCCGCAAGGGACACACCGCTCGGAAGATAAGATGAGATATCAATGGTCTGCTCCGTTCTCTGTGTCAGTTCTTCCAATTTCAGGGCACTCGGTGGAATATCGATCTCTGAGATCTCTGCAAGCGTACTTTTATCACCTGTCACTTCCACTTCCTGCGGTTCTACCGTGATCTTGCCAAGTTTATACCCTTCTGCTGCCGACACCTCTGATGTATCCACTTTAAGTGGCACACTTTTTACCTGAAGCAGTTCTACTTCAACACTGACTCCTTCTTTTCCAAGGTTGTTTGCAAGAAGTGTCTGGTCGATCACGTTATTATTTGCATCATACAGTACCAGTTTTGCTTCTACCGTCTCATCTTCGGATAATCCGGATACATTTGCTTCTGCTGTTACTTTTGCAATATTGTTAATGATTCTCTTCGGTCCGCGAAGTGTTACTTTTTCCGGAAGTGCTTTCAGACTTCCCACTTCATATCCGTTTCTTACCGTTCCCGTTGTTGTCGGTGTGATTGGGAAATTATTCTTCGCTTCCTCATCTATCTGGATCTGCAGATTTCTCGGATTTGCCGTTGCCTTTTCATATTTTCCTGCATATCCTTTGACCGTTACTTCAATCGGCACCTGTGTACGAAGCGTCAGTTCTTTCATGTTCGCTGTCGCAACAATATCCTCTGTCCTGATCTTATCCAGTACCGACCGCTGTGCTGTAACTGTTACATTAATCTCCTGTGTGTTATCCACGATCTGATACGTATTATTATTGTCTGTAATCACTTCTTCATGCGTTACCTGCACCGGGATATTGGAAAATGTCTTGTCATCCACCGGATCATCGATATTCACTACAACCAGCCATAAGAATGCCGCAATCAGGAAAGCCAGTATTTTCAGCGCAAGATTGTTAGTTATTCTTTTTCGCATGCTTCCGCCATCCTTTCCACATTGCCTTTATTCTGTTGGTTTCACTGCTCTTATGCTGTACCTCTTCCAGCTTCACACGAAGTTCTGCTTCATTGATACTTCTTGTAAGCTCTCCTCCCTGTGCGACTGACACAGCTCCTGTCTCTTCTGATACCGTAATGACCAGTGCATCACTGACTTCGCTCATTCCTACTGCCGCACGGTGTCTGGTGCCCAGATCCTTGCTGATCCCCATATTATCCGAGAGGGGAAGATAGCAGGTTGCTGAGACGATCCTGTCACCTCTTACGATGATCGCACCATCATGAAGCGGTGTATTATGTTCGAAGATATTGATCAGCACCTGACTTGATACCAGACAGTCCATCTGGATTCCGGTGCTTTCATATTCCGTAAGCCGTATTGCCTGTTCTACGACGATCAGAGCCCCTGTCTTGACTTTTCCCATGGCAAAGCATGCACGGATAATATCCTCTCTTGTCTCTTCACTGAAACGTATCTCCCGGTTCTGTTCAAAAGGAACAACTGATGTCAGGAATTGCTTCTCTCCAAGCTTTTCCAATGCCCTCCGCAGTTCCGGCTGAAATACTACAATTGCCGCTGTAGCCATGACCGTCAGTGAATTTCTCGCGATAAACAGGATCGTATGCATCTTGAATATAGCTGCGAGAAGAATAAAGCCCGCAAGTACAATGATTCCTCTGAGCAGCATCCATGCTTTCGTATTCTTTATCCATATGATGATCTGATAGATCAGAAAAGTGAGGATCAGAACTTCTATGATATCTGTGATATGCACTCTCGGAATATAAAGTCCAATTCCATATTTATCAATAAAATCTGCAATTGTCTGTCCCATTCCTCTCACCTCCCTGCATGGTTTTTAATGATTTTTTCTGTCTTTCTATCTTTTTCTGCGGTTGCCTGCATGAAATTCATTTTCCAGACTCTGTGTCAGAAGCATCTTATCTACATCTTTCATGTCATGCTTTTTCGGTGCCGGTCCTCTCTTCGGCGAATGCTTTCTTGCCTGACTTGCCCGGATCTGTGCCGGACTTCTGTAGTCTGCATCACCATATGACGGCTTCCGTTCTGCTTCTCTTTTCTGTCCATGTCCCGCATGTACTTCCAGATCGATGGCTTTTGTCTCTTCTTCCGCCGTATCCTGCGACAAACGTTTTACCGCTTCTGCATCGATGATCTCCGTCTCCTGACGTTCATTGATCTTCTTCACAGTCTTCTCCGGCGTTGTCATGGCAACCTTCGGTATTGCTTTTACATAGTAATAATATTCATCGTCTTCAAACTGCAGACGTTCACTTCTTGCATAATCTACCGAGAACAGGAATAATTCCAGCACAAGTCCTGCAACGGCTGCCGCAATATTTCCTATGATCAGCGGACCATAGGAGGTGTTTACGCCCAGTGCAATACTTCCCATTGCCGTTACGACCACATTGGCAATTGATCCCGCAATAATCCCAATCTTCCAGGCATGATCCAGTTCCTGCCTGCGGATGGTATAAATAATAAAAAATCCAATGATAAATGCAACTATGTAGAGCCACATTTCTTTATTCTGGAACACTTTCTGTACGTATGTGCTGATCTCGGCAAGCATTGCCTTACTTCCAGACGTCTTAGATGCCGCACTTATTTTCTTAAGATATTCCATCATATAATATACAACAGTTCCACATCCCATCGGTACAAGACTTACCGGTGTATAGATCAACGCACATGCAACCGGTACCACAAACGGTATCTTAAGTGCAAATGCAATCGGTGTCAGAAGCACAACAAATGCCATTTTCGGTGCCAGTCTGATATAAAATATATACATGATCAGGAAGATCAGTGCAGACACTGCGAATATGCCTATGGACGCTGCCAGTGTATGTGCAAGCAACAGTATCGTTGCAAGCACCACCATAACCGCAGGTGGAAGGAAAGTAGCAACCACAGCCAGCCCCAGAGAGATCACCGGTGAGGAAAGTGATTTCATAAATCCTGTATTCTGATTGATCATTGTAAATGTTATCATTGCCAGTATGAACTGAAAGGCTTTATCAAACGACTTGGAATGCTTCCCATAAACCGCTTCTATTCTTTCACGTATTACATATATATTGTCCATCTATCTTTTCTCCTTTTCATACATTTTCAGCAGTTGAATCAGATTATGATTATACTTTTTCACTCTTTTCCTTGCCTTTTTGTGTTTCTCATTATAAATGTGACTGGCAATTCCGCAATATACGATCACCACACCCACATAGCCTGCCAGAATGATCAGAAAAAGGAACAGGATCAGACCATTCGACATATTACTCATTATATCCTCCACACCGGCCAGTAAAAGCAGCGCCACCAGACACACATAACCGACTGATACGCTCAGAAATGCATATATAACGTGCAGGCTTGCATAATCTTTTCTATAATAGGAACTGATCTTAAAATCTTCTTTTCCATAAGTCTCTTCATAGAGAGCAAGCTTTGTCATTAATTTTACTTTTCTCTCATCTAACATATATCCACCTCAACATGATATTAATTCCACAAAAACATCATTTTAAGTATAACAAATATCAGTACCCTTGTCCAATACTTATAGTTAAAAAATAAACCTTCTCCACGCCTTTTTCCTTTAATGCTTTTGCCGCCGCATCCAGTGTATTGCCGGTTGTATATATGTCATCCACCAGCAGCACCTTCCGGACAGGGCGAAATGCCGGTGTTACCGCAAATGCATTTTTCAGGTTCTTTTTTCTCTCATTATGTCCAAGTTTCTTCTGCGGACTGGTCTTTTTTCTTCTTGCCAGGCTTTTACTGTCCACTGGAATGCACAGCAACCTTCCCAGGTTTTCTGCAAGAATCTGTGCCTGATTATAACCCCGTTTTCTACGTCTCGCCCGGTGCAGCGGGACTGGTATGATCACATCCGGGTTCCATCGCCGGATTTCTTTCTGAAAATTTTTCACGAGTTCCTGACTGTACAGTTCCCCGTATCTTCTCTGATTGTGGTATTTGAACTGATAGATAGATTGATTCACAGGAGCTTTATGGTTCCATAAGCTTAATCCCTGCTCATAATAATGATGTGTATGCATACAGTCATAACAGTATTCCTTTTCCATACTACGGATCTGCTTGCCGCATTGCATACACCTTGGTTCTCTGATTCTTAAGAATTCCAGCCTTTCCCTGCATTCTGTACAGATGCCCTCTTTACAGACTTTCTGACAGAATGGACAGGTTTCCGGCCAGAACAGAACAATTATATTTTCTTTGATATCTTGTATGATACTTTTATTCATTAAATTCACGGATTCGCTCTGCAAGACTCGTATTGCGGTTCTGCTGGTTTGTGTTTTGTATCATCTCCTGGAATACGCTTTCACTTCCGATCACCGTCACACATTTTCTCGCTCTTGTGACAGCCGTATAGAGCAGATTTCTATAATAAAGCTGTCTTGGTCCCTGTAACAAAGGGATAATGACTGCAGGATATTCGCTTCCCTGCGCTTTATGGATTGTGATCGCATAAGCCAGTTCCAGTTCATCCAGCAGATTGTATGGATATTTTACCTGCTTCTTTTCATCATATTCGACCGTCACGGTCTCTTCATATGTATTGATCTTTTTGATGATCCCCATATCCCCGTTAAATACACCGACCCCTTTATCGATCGTCATTCCGTACCGGGTGGTGATCTCCCACTCAAGCTGGTAATTATTCTTGATCTGCATCACCTTATCCCCCTCACGGAACAGATGATCTCCATATTCTTTTTCCTGTTTTCCAGGCTTCGGCGGATTCAGATATTCCTGCAGGATCTTATTGATCCGTTCCACTCCGAGCAGGCCCTTTCGCATCGGCGTCAGAACCTGAATGTCTGCTTCTGATGCAGATACGAATTTGGGAAGTTTCTTCTGGATCAGTGTGATGATATTACTGATGATCATATTCGTATCATCACGTTTCAGGAAGAAGAAATCCATGCTTTTGTTATCCAGCACAACCGGTTCACCCCGATTGATCTTGTGGGCATTGACAATAATATCACTTTCGCCTGCCTGCCGGAATATCTTCGTAAGCTTTACCACCGGAAAACATCTGGATGAAATAATGTCTTTCAGTACGCTTCCCGGCCCTACACTCGGAAGCTGGTTCACATCTCCCACCAGGATCACACGGGTTCCCGGCACGATCGCATTCAAAAGTGCATACATCAACGGCAGATCTACCATTGACATCTCGTCTATGATGATCACATCTGCTTCCAGCGGATTCTCTGCATTGCGCTGGAAACCACCAACTGTCTCATCATCCGGATTGCCGGATACTTCCAGCAGCCGGTGAATCGTCTGTGCTTCACATCCGGTTGCTTCGGTCATACGCTTTGCTGCTCTTCCTGTCGGTGCTGCCAGATAGATGTCCAGTCCTTCACTTTCGAAGAAATGAATCATCGCATTGATGGTCGTTGTCTTACCGGTACCCGGTCCTCCGGTCAATATCATCAGACCATGCCTGACTGCTTCCATTACTGCATCTTTCTGCATCTCATCCAGATACAGTTCTGTATTCTTTTCAATCTGATTGATCCTGTGAAGAAGTGTCACATCAGCTGCTTCAAAATCAAGATTCAGATCATGCAGCATCTTCGCAGTATTCAACTCCATATAATAATAATGGGAAGTATACACTCTCACCCCCTGCTCTGACTGCTTCATGACGATCTTCTTTTCCATCATAAGATCCATAAGATACTTTTCCATATCTTGTATCTGTACTCCAAGAAGGTCTCCCGTCTCTTTCAGCAACACGTCCTGATACAGATAGACGTGTCCTTCATTCACACTCTGTTGTAAGGTATAAAAGATTCCGCTGCGGATCCGGAAATCAGAATCTGTGTGTATGCCAATCTTCATTGCAATCTCATCGGCAGTCTTAAATCCCACTCCCGGCACATGGTCTGCCAGATGATACGGATTCTCCTCTATCGTGCGGTAGACATTACGTCCGTAATGCTGATAGATCTTTGCTGCCAGTGTTGTAGAAATACCGAATTTCTGCAGATAGATCATTGCCTGCCGCATATCCTTCTTCTCTTCTACCTGTGAAGCGATCTCTCTTGCTTTCCGTTCACTGATTCCTTTGATCTCTGCCAGTCGTTCCGGCTCCTCTTCGATGATCCGGAAGGTATCTTCTTTGAATTTTTTCACTATCTTTCCCGCCAGAGAAGCTCCGACTCCTTTGATCGCACCGGAACCCAGATACCGTTCGATGGATACCAGATCTTCCGGCTCACATATCTCCGATTCCTCCACAGCGAACTGAAGGCCATACATCTTATGCGTTGTATAGCCTCCTTTCAGTCTTAACAGTTCACCTTCTTCAATATAATGAAAACTTCCGACACAGGTCACTTCTCCATCTGAATTATTCAGATGGAATACCGTGTACCCGTTGTCTTCATTGCGGTAAACAATATGTTCTACGTATCCTTTTATTTCTTCCATTCGATTTCACTCACCCGGATTCCTATCTGAATCTAGATTCCTTTTCTGTCACCCATAAACTCTACGTATTCTCCGGTTCCGATGGCAACAACCTTCATCGGATCATCCGCCGTCATCGTGTTGATGCCTGTCTTTTCCTCGATCAGTTCTTCCATACCACGTAACATAGATCCGCCTCCGGTCAGCATAATCCCTCTGTCAAGGATATCTGCGGAAAGCTCCGGTGGTGTTCTCTCCAGCACGCTGATAACAGCTTCTACGATCTGTCCCGTTGTCTCCCGGAGTGCTTCTTCTGTCTCTGTCGAAGTTACCGTTACCGTCTTCGGAAGTCCTGTTACCAGGTTTCTTCCTCTGACTTCCAGCGTCTCATCTTCGATCATTGGATAGGTTGTACCGATTTTGATTTTAATATCTTCCGCTGTTCTTTCACCGATCAGAAGATTATGTTTTTTTCGCATATAGCGGACGATCGCCTCGTCGAAATCATCTCCGGCAATCTTTAAGGATGTATTTACAACCGTTCCGCCAAGTGAGATGACGGCAATATCGGATGTACCTCCGCCGATGTCAACGATCATATTGCCACACGGCTTTGAGATATCGATTCCCGCACCGATTGCTGCCGCAACCGGTTCTTCGATCAGATGTACCTCTCTTGCTCCTGCTGCATAAGTTGCTTCCTCCACTGCCTTGCGTTCCACTTCTGTAACCCCGCTTGGTACACAGATACTGATTCTCGGCTTCTTGAATGTACGCTTTCCAAGTGTTTTCTGCACGAAATATTTGATCATTTTTTCTGTTACTGTATAGTCTGATATCACGCCCTGTCTCAAAGGTCTGACTGCCACAATATTTCCCGGAGTTCTTCCAAGCATCAGTCTTGCTTCTTCTCCGATCGCCTTGATTGCATTCGTATCTCTGTCATACGCTACAACAGAAGGCTCTTTTAAAATAACACCCTTTCCTTTTACATACACCAGTACGCTGGCGGTTCCCAAATCAATTCCAAGATCTACTGACATTCCCAATTCTCCCTTCATCAAGCTGTCTATATTCCTATCTTTGGTGAGATATGATTATATCACATGCTATTTTTGAGCATGTTCCCATTATAATCAAAATCATTTAAAATAAAAAGACCCATTTTGCTTAAATCTTTATGAACCTTTTTACATAAATATTACAATATGACGAATCCGGACGATGTATTGAACAAAATGTCATATTTCTACCGTTCCAGCATTGGTTTTATATACTTTCCGGTATAGGATACCGGACTTTTCGCAACTTCTTCCGGTGTTCCCTCTGCAATCACGGTTCCGCCTTTGTCACCGCCTTCCGGACCGATATCGATGATGTAATCTGCGGTCTTTATCACATCCAGATTGTGCTCGATCACAATGACTGTATTCCCATCTTCTGTCAATCTGTGGAGAATCTCTGTCAACTTATGCACATCGGCAAAATGCAGTCCCGTCGTCGGCTCGTCCAGAATATAGATTGTCTTTCCCGTACTTCTCTTACTCAGCTCTGTTGCCAGCTTGATACGCTGGGCTTCTCCGCCAGACAGAGTCGTAGACGGCTGTCCCAGACGGATATAAGAAAGCCCGACATCATACAAGGTCTCCATCTTTCTGCGGATACTTGGTACATTTTCAAAGAAATGCATTGCTTCTTCTACGGTCATGTCCAGAACATCATAGATATTCTTTCCTTTGTATTTCACTTCCAGTGTCTCTCTGTTGTAACGTCTTCCCTTACATACTTCACATGGAACATAGACATCCGGCAGGAAATGCATCTCGATCTTGATGATTCCATCTCCGCTGCAGGCCTCACATCGTCCTCCTTTGACGTTAAAACTG
>OLOK01002701.1_pt1 | contig 11976 bp, 7 predicted proteins | sample 1672591 | NCBI WGS metagenome assembly OLOK01 (sample SAMEA3136703, study PRJEB25190) | human gut metagenome | biome: human gut; feature: human-associated habitat; material: faeces | place: Austria | collected 2013 | reverse complement strand
GGATTCCTTTCAAAGATGCTTACCTGCGTCAGGAAAATGACATTACGCTTCCAGCTGGATGGAAACCAATTGGTGTTACCAAAGATGGCAGCAACGATATTAAAAGAGGTCAGAACCTGAATGCATTCAGTGGAATTCTGGATGGAAATAACAAGACGATAACCATTCCGGAGGGTGGACTTCCACTTCTGGGATATGTGCAGAATGCAGAAGTACGCAATCTGAATATCTATGGTACAAAGATTGCAGGTTATGGACTGGTAAATAATTTTGAAGGCGTTGGACTTTCTGGAAACGCGATTACTATTGAGAATGTAACATTAAAGAGCGGATCCAGCACTCTGAAATCCGGTTTCCTTGGTGCAAATGTCACTACAAATGGATATGCAGGTTGCTCTGCCGGTTTCGACGCAACACTTCGCAACTGTACAGTTGAGGAGGGCGTTGTAGTCGGTTATGACAAAGATCAGACAATGATCGGATCTTTTGCAGGTCGTATGCAGGGAACAGTAGAGAACTGTGTAAGCTATGCAACTGTTTATGGTAAAGATTATGTCGGCGGTATCATTGGAACCCGTGATAATGCAATGGGCAACTGTATCGTCAGAGGATGTGAATTCAATGGTACGGTTGAGGCGAGTGGACAGCATGCCGGAGGAATCGCAGGCGGTGGTTATGAAAACAATACAGCTCCAAACGGTATCAAAATTACAATTAATAACTGTAAAGTAGGTGGCACAGTTACCGGTGCAGACAAAGTCGGCGGTATCCTTGGTGGTGACAGCTATGAGGTACAGGCCTGGAATCCATATACCATGAAGGGCAACTCCTTCACAGGTAAAGTACAGGCGACAGCAGAAAATGCTTCTTATATTGGTGGAATCATTGGATTTTATGAAAGTCTGAACAAATTTGACGACATCTCAAACAACTACTATGCAAAAGACTGCGGTGCAGACAGAGGTATCGGTTTTGTTCAGTATGTAGATACAAACTGCACAACACATGAGACAGCAAGCGGAGCAACCTATTTCAGCACAGAAAAGAACACCGATGACTGCCCGGCAGTAAGTGGATGCAACTGGAGAGTACAGCACAACCGTACTGATGACCCGCTTGGTGCAGATGCAGCCAAACTTGCGAACACAGACGGTGTCAAGCTTTATGCAGAGAAACTGGAGATTTCCGGTGACTACCGCACAGAATTTTATCAGGGTGAAGATCTTGACCTGAAGGGAATGACTGTCAAAGCTCAGATGAGTGATGGAACCACGCGGGATGTTGCAGTATCAGAACTTACCATCGAAGGATATAACAAAGACAGCCGTGGAGAGCAGACCCTGACACTTTCCTACAGTGGAGCATCCACCCAGATTGTCGTCAAGGTCCTTAAGAAAGACGCACAGGACATCAAAGTGAACTTTATGCTGCTTGGTGACCAGAAACATGACAGTGATACTGACAAAACATATCACACCCTTCATGCGGATAATCTGGAAACATGGATCGCAGATTCCGAATATGAAGTAGGTGGAAATGCAACCGTACTGGATGTAGTCACAAAAGTCCTGACAGAGAATGAATATACCTTCGAAAATGCAAAAGGAAACTATATTTCATCTATTACAAAAGCAGACGGAACCAAACTTGCTGAGAAAGACAATGGCACAAACAGTGGATGGATGTATACTCTGAATGGCAGCCATCCGGAACTTGCAGTAAATGAGCAGTATCTGGAAGATGGCGATACAATCGTATTCCATTACACTGATGACTACACAAAGGAACATGACCATGTATGGAGCAGTGAGTGGACATTCGATGAAAATGCACACTGGCATGAATGCACTTACCAGTGGAGCAAATGCGACATCACAGACAACACAAAGAAAAACGGATATGCAGCACATACCTTCGATGAAGGTAAAGTAACCAAAGAGCCGACCTGCAAAGAAGCAGGAGAAAAGCTCTACACCTGTACGGTCTGCGGAGCAACCAAGACAGAGGAGATTGCAAAGACAGATAAACATACCTATGACAAAGGTGTAGTGACAAAGAAAGCAACTTATACAGCAACAGGCGTGAAGACTTATACCTGCGCGGTCTGCGGTACGACAAAGACAGAAACAATTCCGAAACTGAAACATACACCGAAATATGTATGGAAGACTGTTTCAAAAGCAACGGTATTCCAGCCGGAGAAACAGACCGGATACTGTGTATACTGCAAACACACACAGACCAGATACCATGGAAGCAAGCTCAAAGCAACGATCAAACTGAATGTATCTTCCATCACCCTGCAGAGAAAACAGGCAACAAAGAGAGTTAGAGTAAGCATGGCAAACGGAGACTCCATCAGATCCTGGGTTTCCACTAACACAAAGATCGTGACGGTGGACAGAAACGGCCTGATCAGAGCAAAGAACCGTAACGGAAGTGCGAAGATCATCGTAACCTTAAAGAGTGGAAAGAGAGCTACTCTGAATGTCAAAGTTCAGTCCGATAAAGTCACCACTACAAAGATCAGTGGTCTGAAATCTTCCATGACTCTCAAAAAAGGCCAGAAGACAACACTGAAACCAGTGATCAGCCCGCTGACCTCCACAGACAAAGTAACCTATGCAACATCAAATAAAAACATTGCAGCAGTTTCTTCCACTGGCATTATCACAGCCAAAAAGAAAGGAACCGCAAAGATCACAGTAAGATCAGGAAAGAAATCCTATGTGATCAAAGTAACCGTAAAATAATATATGCAGCATTCAGACCGGAGCCTTCCACAGACTCCGGTCTGTTTTTGTCTGACTGTCCGCTGCAGGTTTGCCATTATAAAATGGACATTCATCCAGAGATGTCTATAGACGAGCCATTCAAAAAACGGTATACTGTCTGTAGAAATCTTATTATCGGGATGAAAGGAGCATGGAAAGTCTCATGTGGGAAAAAATCAACAACTTTTTAAAAGGGCAGATTGTAACCTCGATCATATATATCGCCCTGGGAGCGTGCCTGGCGTTTATGCCTGTGAACACGATCAATGTAATCTGTAAATTTATATTTGGAATTCTGCTGATCCTTGTAGGATTTTATCATATCCTGATCTATATTCTGGAGAAACTGAATTCCACGATCCTGGATCTTTTTTCCGGCGGTGTTCTGATGGTTATCGGAATTTTTCTCTTCATGAATCCCCAGATCGTAGTCAAGCTTCTGCCGATCCTGCTTGGAACCTTTATCCTGGTAGACAGCATCTGGAGCCTCAAAGGAAGCCTGAAACTTAAGAAAAACGGAAGCGGATTCTGGAAAATCCTCCTGATCGGAAGCCTGATCTTCATCGGACTTGGCGTTTCCCTTGTACTCAATCCGTTCACAATGGTAAAATACACGGTAATCTTTGCAGGATGGATCTTCCTCTGTAACGGAGTGGTAGACCTCATCTACCTGATCCTCCTCCGTCGCGGTCTGAAAGAACTCAAACAGGAAGCAGAAGCAGTCGATGCAGACAGCGAGATCATATCTGATGATGCAGAAAGTTCTGCACAGCCAGAAGAACCGGTCGTACCGGAATACGCACCGTGGAGCTCGCGCAGGAAGGCAGAGCCAGCAGACGATTTATCTGACAGTGAGGAAGAAACTTCTGATAAGGAACCTTTCGACAGCAATGCTTATGACAGGGAAGTTTCCGGGATGGAAGAATCCCTCGATGTTGTGCAGGTGAGAGAAGAAGAGGTTCCGTTGGACGAGTCGACAGAAGAGATGACTGAGCAGGAGAATGATCCGCCGGCCGCCAGAGGAGCGTACGTAGTATCCAAGCCAACCGTAACCGATGATGATCTTTCCGATACCAAAGATGAGAACCTTCTTGGTCTGATCTCCCGTAAACGAAAGAAAAATAAGAGCGAATAAAAAGATGACGAGACATAGACGAATCTGTTGTATACTGCTCGCATGTATCTGCTGTCTGTGCTTTTCAATTACATGTTATGCGAGGGCCGGCGGCGGATCTTCAGGAGGAAGTTCAGGGGGAAGTTCCGGTGGAACATATCATTATAATAATGAATCAAACTATACGGATGACGAGAGTCCGGGTGGATGGTCGCAAACGATAGTTGGCTGGATGGCAATGGCATGTTTTGCCGGGGCTGGAACGATTGCATTTCATTGCTATATTCAAAAGGCAAAATACAAAAGTCTTCAAAAAATGAAGAAATTTGAAAAGCCGGGCGAAGACTGGAATGCAAAAGAAATGCAAAAATATGTGAAGAATGCATATTTTGTTATTCAGGAATGCTGGAGGCTCCTGGATCCATCTTATGCAGAAAAGTATCTGAGTAAAAGTCTTGCCCAAAGTTGGACTACAAAACTTGAATGGATGAAGGTTAAACATGAAAAGCCAATACAGAAACGAGTTCAGCTCCTGAGTGTGACTCCGGTATCTGTGTGGGATGATGAAGGTGAAGAAGATGCCAGTATTGTTTATCTGATTCATGGAAGAATGATTGGATATTATATCAATACAGATACATTAGAGGTTGTTCGTGGAAAAAAGATTCCGGAGTCGTTTTATGAATACTGGACATTTATACGTGAAGACGGAAGATGGGTGTTGAATGAAATTCAACAAAAAGATGAAGTTGATGTGCATGAATTGTAAAATGTACATCAATTTTTTTATATTTTTATATCTTGAAAAAACAACATATTTCTTGATTTTTTATCATAGTATAAAAATACTAACAAATCTATAATAAAGACAGGTTGAAAGAGAACAAAATCCACAAAAAAAGGAGAGACAAGTACTATGAAAATGAAAAAACTCACAGCAATGGCAATGGCAGCATTAACAGCAGCAACCATGATCCCGTCCGTACCGGTCATGGCAGCAGACGGCGGAAAGGTTTACTATCTGAACTTCAAACCAGAAGCAGATGAAGCTTGGCAGAACCTGGCAAAAGCTTACACTGAAGAAACAGGAACAGAAGTAACAGTTGTAACAGCAGCATCTGGACAGTATGAGACAACACTTCAGTCTGAAATGGCAAAGAGCGATGCTCCGACACTGTTCCAGGTAAACGGACCGGTTGGACTTAAGAACTGGAAAGATTACTGCTATGATCTGACAGATGCAGAGATCACAAAAGGACTTACCTCTGATACTTACGAGCTCAAAGACGGAGATGCTGTAGATGGTATCGCATATGTAATCGAATCCTATGGCCTGATCACAAACAAAACCTTACTTGAAAAAGCAGGATATTCTCTGGATGATATCAAGAGCTACGATGATCTGAAGAAAGTAGCAGATGATATTCAGGCAAGAAAGGATGAGCTTGGAATCAAAGGTGCTTTCACATCTGCAGGTATGGACGGATCCTCTGACTGGAGATTCAAAACACATCTTGCAAACCTTCCGATCTACTATGAGTACAAAGAAGACGGAATCGATGATACAGAGGCAATCAAAGGAACATATCTTGACAACTACAAGAACCTGTTTGACCTGTACATCACAGATTCTACCTGTGACGGAGCTGAACTCTCTGCAAAAACAGCAGATGACTCCAGAAACGAATTTGTAAACGGCGAAGCAGTATTCTATCAGAATGGTACCTGGGAATATGCAGAACTGTCCAAGACATACGGAGATGACGAGCTTGCAATGATCCCGATCTACTTTGGTGTAGATGATGAGAACGAGGGACTTGCAACAGGTACAGAGAACTACTGGTGTGTAAACAAGAATGCATCTGATGAAGACGTTCAGGCAACTCTGGACTTCATGAACTGGTGTGTAACATCTGAAACAGGAACAAAATCCATGGCAAACGATATGGGATTCACACTTCCTTTCAAAACAGCACAGGAGTCTACAAACGTATTTGTAAAACAGGATGCTGAATACACAGAAGCTGGAAAAACACCTGTTTCATGGAACTTCACAACAATGCCATCTGAAGAGTGGAAAAACGGACTTGGAACAGCTCTTACCGCATATGCAGCAGGCACAGGTTCATGGGATGATGTTGTAAGTGCATTCGTTGACGGATGGGCTACAGAGAAAGCTCTCTCCGAGTAATCAAAATAATATGTGATCAATCATCAAGAGGAGGCGAGGTTCTTGCCTCCTCCTGTGGGTTCTATGAGAGGGAAAGAGGAGAATTATAATGGTAGGAAGAACGATCAAAAAATGGTGGCCGATTTTTGTACTGCCGACTTTTGCGGCATTTGTTATCGGTTTCCTTTGGCCTTTTATCTGGGGCATTTATCTTTCATTTTGTAAATTTACAACCGTAAATGATGTAACCTTTGTCGGATTTTCAAACTATTCCAAGATCTTACTGGATAACACCTTCAGTCATTCATTCTGGTTGACCGTTGTGTTTGCTTTTGTTTCAAGTATTCTGATCAATGTGCTGGCATTTTCCATCGCACTGGTACTCACCAAGGGATACAGAGGAACCAATGCATTCCGTACCGTATTCTTTATGCCGAACCTGATCGGTGGTATCGTACTTGGATATATCTGGCAGACACTGTTAAACGGACTGCTCTCCAAATGGGGACAGCCGCTGCTTTCACTTTCTGCAAGAAACGGATTTATCGGTATGCTGATCCTTCTGATGTGGCAGCAGATCGGATATATGATGATCATCTACATAGCAGGTCTGAACAACGTTTCTCCTGATCTGATCGAGGCAGCACAGATCGATGGTGCGACAAGCAGACAGATCCTGTTCAAGATCAAGATTCCGATGATCATGCCGTCTGTTACAATCTGTACCTTCCTGACTTTGACAAACGGATTCAAGATGTTTGACCAGAACCTCTCTCTTACAGGAGGAGATCCGGGCAAACAGTCACAGTTATTGGCTTTGAATATTTATGATACATTTTATGCAAGAAGCGGTGCTCAGTGGAAGGGTATCGGCCAGGCAAAAGCAGTTGTATTCTTCCTGCTGGTTGTAGCGATCGCACTGATACAGCTTCGTGCAACATCATCTAAGGAGGTGCAGCAGTAATGGAAAATAAGAAAAAAAATCCGGTTGCGTCAATTATTTTGACGCTGATCTGCATCCTCTGGATGTATCCGATCGTACTGATCTTAGTCAACTCTTTAAAGAAAGAAGTTGCGATTACAACTTCAGGTGTATTCAGTCTTCCTACAGCTGAGACATGGAATGGTGTTGCAAACTTTGTGGCAAGTGTTACACAGATGGATTTCCTCAAATCCTTCTGGTACAGTCTTGTGATCTCAGTGATGTCCGTTGTTCTGATCATGCTGTGCTGCTCTATGGCAGCCTGGTACATTGTTCGTGTAAACGGAACATTATCCAAGGTTTTCTATTACCTCTGTGTATTCAGTATGGTAGTACCGTTCCAGATGGTTATGTTCACACTGGCAAAAACAGCCGACACCTTACATCTGAACAATCCATACAACATTTGTATTATCTATCTTGGATTTGGTGCAGGTCTGGCGGTCTTTATGTTTACAGGATTTGTAAAGGGTATCCCGCTTGAAATTGAGGAAGCGGCTCTGATCGATGGATGTACTCCTCTTCAGGTATACTTCAAGGTTCTGATCCCGATCCTGAAACCAACAATTATCTCTACCGCGATCCTGGAACTGATGTGGGTATGGAATGACTATCTTCTGCCGACACTGGTACTGGATATCAAGAAATACCGTACCATTCCGATGGCAGTCCAGTATTTCCGCGGAAGCTTCGGACATGTGCAGATGGGACCGATGATGGCAAGTATTATGATCGACATTATCCCGATTATTGTTGTATATCTGGTTTGCCAGAAATATATTATCGAGGGAGTTGTTGCAGGTGCAGTTAAGGGTTGATTTCTTTGGGTAAAAGAACGGTTTTTACCTGAGAAATTTGGAGATTATTCCCTTTTCAATATGATACCAGAATGTTAAAATAAAGATAGTTCTTTGCAGAGATGCGAGGGACTATCTTTATCTTTATATAAGATTTCATGTGCGCCAGACAGAAAAAAAGAGGCAGAAGCAACAGGCGATATGAAATTTCTGGCTTTTCTGACAGGCGGACATAAATGACAGTTGGAAGAGTTGTCCCGGTGTTAAATATAATAAAAGATCGGAGTACCAATATGTACAGAGTTTTGATAACAGACGATGAGAAAATTGAGCGGGAGGGAATTAAATTCCTTCTGGCACAGGAAGAGGGAGAATACGAGATCCATGAGGCTGCCAATGGCAGGCAGGCACTGAATGTATTGCGAAGTGAAGAGATTGATTTTCTTTTAACAGACATAAAAATGCCTCATATGGACGGTCTGGAGCTGGCTAGCAAGGTCAGAGAAGAGTATCCCAATCTTCCAATTGTAATTTTTAGTGGATACAGTGATTTCGCTTTTGCCCAGGAAGCTATGCGTTACGGAGTGAAGGATTACGTGCTGAAGCCGGTTGATCCGGATACCTTTCATACAACTATCGGGAAAGTAAAAGCAGAGCTTCAAAGTATCCGGTCCAAGAAGCAGAAGGAAGAGAAAGGGAAGAATTTTCTTCTTCAGTATTTTCTTCAGACTTACCTGTATTCCGGAAATGAAGAAGTGTTGAAAAAAGCTGGGGAGATTTTAGATGAATCTAACTGGGAGCAGTGGCACTGTGCGATTCTTATCGAATCAGATAAGGCATTTTTTGATAATGTTCCAGATAATATTGATGAGGAACTGATGCAGGGATTGCACCGGAATTTCTTTTACCTGAATCTGAATACCAGACAGTCTGTGCTGTTTTTTTCTGATGTGTACTGCGATTATCAGCTGGTTGCCAAGCATTTATATGACATTTTGAAGCAGAATTACTCTGCAAGTTTTCACCTTGCAGTGAGCAGCCGGTTTGAAGGGCATGAGGCGCTGCCTGAAATTATGTCCCAGCTGGAGCAGACCATGGAGGAGAAATTTTATCATCCAGATGTGCATGTGTTTAATAATGAGGCCTCTGACAGCCAGCCGGTGAATGCGGAGACACAGGATTCCCGTCTGATGGAGAAGATTTCCGAAGACATTTCCCGCAAAGATGTGGAACAGCTGAAGAAGCATTTTGAGTGTCTGGTGAAGAAATATGAGAATGATACCCGTTTCTCTGCCATGTATGTGAAATTTGTTTTTTCCAATGTGATCCAGGAGCTTTTTCAGGAAAATCAATTCTCTGAGGAGCGGAAGCTGGATCATGAGGTAGAGCGGCTGTACAGTTGTACCAATCTGAAGCAGATCCTTGCAATCACCCAGGAGAATATTAAGGAGTACGAGGAGTTTCTGGAGCGTTCCATGAGTGATTCCAGAGATGAAGTTGCTTCTGTGAAGAATTATATTTACCAGCACTATGCGGAGGATTTAAGTCTTGAGACATTGGCGGAGAAGGTGTATTTGTCTTCTGGCTATCTCAGCTTTATTTTTAAAAAAGAGACTGGTATGAACCTGAACCGCTTTATACGTGTGGTTCGGATGGAAAAGGCGAAGGAGCTTTTGTGTAATTCTAATATGAAGGTGGCACAGGTCAGTGAACAGGTAGGAATCCCCAATGTTTCTTATTTCTGCAGAAGTTTCAGGGAATATTATGGAAGCAGCCCGGAGTCCTATCGGAAAGGAACCGGTGAAGAGGATGAAAATACCGGCAGTCATAAAGAATAAATTTGAGAATATGAAATATCGTCATAAGCTGACTATTCTTCTTGTGACAGCCAGCCTGGTTCCCATGATCCTGCTTGTATTGTATAGTCATGACCGCATGAGCAGTCTGCTCCGGGAAAAAGAAATGGAGGATATGTCTTCCATTCTGGAACAGACCGGAGAGGGAATCGACAGCCAGATAGAAGTTTTTTCCAGTCTTCTGAATTATCTCACTTATTCCCCGGATATTGAGGATCTGATCACTGAGAAAAATATGGATAATTATCAAGCGTATAGAAAATATACAGAAGTAGCAGATCCTCTTTTGTCTGTACCAAAGTCTTATCATGATGCCATTATACAGATCCAGTTGTTTGCAGAAAGCATTAAAGTGCGCCATGAGTATACACTTGTGCCTTTGTCAGAGGTGGATAAGGAGTGGTGGTATGACAAACTGGAAGAGGATGTGTCTGTGCAGTGGGTGGTGGACAGCCAGATACCGGAGATTGCAGCTGTAAGGCGGATTTATACTGGCAGAGAGCAGACAGCAGTTCTTTGCGTTACACTGGATTATAATAAGATTTTTCAGCCCTTTGAAAAGATTATTTCTGCAGAATCCGGGGGCATGATCCTGGATAAAGGGGGAAATGTTCTGTTTCAGAAGGAAATGCTGGGTGAAAAGGAAGAAAAGGATTCGGGAGAGGCTGTCTCCAGGGAGTTTCTGGAGTCCGGGCAGGGAGATTATGCTTTTGTAAACCGGAAGAACGCGGCTTGCGGATGGATTTTTTATCTGTATAAGCTGCAATCAGCAGTGGACAGCTCTGTGTCAGGAATCCTGGTCAGCGAGATTCCCCTGATTGCGGCCTGTGTAGCCATAATTCTGGTGTTGGGACTTTCTTTTTCCAGACTTTTTACCAGAAAGATCGAGGAGCTTACCGATAACATGAACCGGGTAAACCAGGGGAGCCGTGAGGTTACGGTGGACAGCAATGCTGGAGATGAAATTGGCCTTCTGGTGCGCAGCTTCCGAAGCATGATGGACGAGATCAATCGTCTGATCCATGAGGTTTATGAGAATAAGATTGCGTTGAAAGAGTTTGAACTGAAGGCACTGACTGCCCAGATCAATCCTCATTTTTTGTATAACTCCCTGTCTGTTATCAACTGGATGGCTATTCGAAGCAATCAGAGGGAAATCAGTAAGGTTACTTTGTCCTTATCTATGTTCTACCGGACTGCTTTGAGTAAGGGGCAGGATATGGTAACTGTGGATAACTGTATTCAGAATATTAAGGCGTATCTGGATATCCAGCTGGTGATGCATGACAATGATTTTCAGGTGATCTGGGACATTGACCCGGAGGTGAAAGGAGATATTGTGCCTAAATTGCTGCTGCAGCCTGTTGTGGAGAATGCATTGGAGCATGGGCTGGACATGAAAGAAGAAGGAGAGAAGATTCTGAAACTGTTTTTTGTAAAGGACGGTGAGGATGTGCTTCTTGCTGTGGAGGATAATGGACCAGGAATGGAACAGGAAGAGGCAGATAAGCTGGTAACTTACAAGGCTTCCGGATATGGTCTTAAAAATGTCAATGACAGAATGCAGCTTCTTTATGGGATGGAGTACGGAATCAAGGTGTTTAGCCAGATTGATCAAGGCACCAGGGTAGAAATGAGAATTCCAAGAGAAAAAGCGGATGAGGAGGCTGTGGCAGCCGGAGAGTTTTCTACGAAAAAGTTTTTGCAGGAACCGGAAGAAGACACAGAGGACACAACAGGAAAGAAAGGTGGAAAAAGTGAAGAAAAAAAATAGAATTCTGGTATTGGGACTGACTTTTTCCATGTTGATTTCGTCTGGTTCATTGACAGGCTGTGATAGCGCAGTTGGAAATATGGGAAAAGAGACAACGGGTGTGGAATACGAAGAAGCAGATTATGAGCTTTCTGAGGAATCATGCAGTGATTCAGGAATTGATGCAGCTGACCCAGGCACTGTAGACAACGAGACGGAAAAGACAGCAGAAAACAGAACGGATGCAGAGAAAAGTACAGAAACAGAAGAATCCCAGACAGATAATTCTACAGATAGCGGATTGTGGAAAAAAGCTTCCACAACTCCGTATGGAAAGTACCCGGAGCTTGTGACTTATACTTTAGGACAGATGAGCGGTGCCAATAATTCCAATCTTCCAGCAGGAAATACCTACGAAGACAGCGCTTATACCAGATATCTGAAAGAGATTCTGAACGTGCAGAATGAAAATGCCTATATGGAGCGGGAGGATCGCTACGACGAGTATGTGAATGTGCTGGTAAATGATC
>OLOK01002690.1_pt1 | contig 12009 bp, 10 predicted proteins | sample 1672591 | NCBI WGS metagenome assembly OLOK01 (sample SAMEA3136703, study PRJEB25190) | human gut metagenome | biome: human gut; feature: human-associated habitat; material: faeces | place: Austria | collected 2013 | reverse complement strand
CGGTGAACCACGGCTTCATCGGCGTCATGCCGGCGTTGATGAGCAGGATGGACTTGTCGTTCTGCGGAACGAGCGAAAAGCTCGGCAGACGCAGATGACCCTTCGACTCAAAGAACTTCAGATACATCTCACGAAGCTCGTTGAGACCATATGCTTTGTGTGCCATAACAAAATCTCCTTCTATCGAAAAAGTTTTCAACAACATTACGCGCGGCAGGGCAAGGCAAAATAAAACCTCGCCCCTACTGTCATAGGGGCGAGGTGAATCGCGGTACCACCCTAATTGCGCTCGCGCGCATCTTAGCTGCTCTGTATCGGGAGCGCCCGCCGGAGTCGTCCTCCGGATGCTCAGAACTGGCTGCAATCAAGGCTCGCCGAAGGGCTTCCACCTTTCCCCTTCTCTCTAAAGGCTGCTGCTTGATGCTCGGTTCGTCATTGCAAAAACCAATATCGCAAATATTTTATCACAAACTGCGACAATGTCAACCGTTAAGTCGCAATTTTACAAAAAATTCTATTTTCCGGACAGCTCCACCGCGTGCCGCACGAAGCTCATTGCCGGAACCTGCTTCGGAAGCCTTGCCCGAAAGCGCATCTGCGGCGTTCTCGGCTCCGTAAGCGGCAAGCCGTCCATATCCTGCATGCTGCCCGCAACCCACGAAAACGGCTCGCAGTCGGGTCCGACCAGCTCCACCTCGTCGCCCGCCGCAAACTTGTTGCGCAGACTCAGAACAGCGTTTCCGTCTTCGTCGCAGCTTTCCACGACTGCGCAGATCTGCCAGTCGCGCAGATAGCGGGAGCTTTCGGTGTACTGCCCCGGCTGCCCGAAGAAAAAGCCCGTGGAATAATGCCGGTGCGAGACATGCTCAACCTCGTCGCGCCAGATCCTGTCAGCCTCCCGCCCTGCAAGCACATCGTCCAGAACATGGCGGTACGCGCCCGTGACAATTGCGGCGTAATACGCCGATTTTGCCCTGCCTTCAATTTTGAAGCAGTCGATGCCCGCATCCGTCAGCTCCTTCATATGGTCGATCATGCACATGTCGCGCGAGTTCATGATGTACGTGCCCTTCTCGTCTTCAAAGACGGGGAAGTATTCTCCCGGGCGCTTTTCCTCCATCAGCGCATACTGATACCGGCAAGGCTGGGCGCACTGTCCGCGGTTCGAGTCGCGCCCGGTCATATAGTTGGAAAGAAGGCATCTGCCGGAATACGACACGCACATCGCGCCGTGGCAGAAGGTTTCCAGCTCCAACTCCGGCGAGACCTTTTCGCGAATGGTGATGATCTCTCGAAGGCTCAGCTCCCGCGCCAGCACGACCCTCGTCGCGCCGAGGTCAAACCAGCTCTGCGCGCAGACGTAATTCGCAATCGACTGTTGGGTGGAGATGTGCCGCTCGCAGTGCGGCGCGTATTTTCCAGCCAGCGTGAATGCGCCGAGGTCTGCCAGAATCAGTGCGTCCGCGCCTGCCGCGTCGAGCTGCTCAAGCCACGCGGGAAGCGCGGCTGCCTCATCGTTGCGCGGCATGGTATTGACCGTCACATGCACGCGCACACCGTGCTCGTGGGCAAACGCGATTGCCTGCGGCAGCTGCTCAGGCGTAAAATTTCCGGTGAACGAGCGCATACCGAAGCTTGTACCCGCCAGATAGACCGCATCTGCGCCGTATAAAACCGCCATCTGCAGCTTTTCCATATCGCCCGCCGGGCAAAGAAGCTCCGGTTTACGTGCCATTGCCGTTTCCTCCGTCTTCCGTGCCGGCTGCATCCGGCTGCGCATCCGCGTCATTGCCTTCTGCGCCCGTGTCCTGTTGTGCATCACCGCCTATTTCCTCGTCCGCAGTCTCGCCTGCGAGGCTTGCCAGGAAGTCCTGGTGCTCGTAATACGTCTTCGAGAACTTGTGAACGCCGTCTTCTCCCAGCGCATAGAAATAGTAGTCCGTATCCGCCGGATACAGCGCCGCGCGGATGGAATTTATGCCGGGGTTTGCAATCGGACCTGCCGGAAGCCCCGCGTTCGTGTAGGTGTTGTACGGGCTGATGATTGCCTTGTCGGCGTTGGAGAGGACCTCCTTGCGCTCGTCAAGCGCGTACTGAATCGTCGCATCAATCTGCAGGCACGGATAGAGCTTGCTGCAGAGGCGGTTATAAATGACCGACGCAATCGACGCGCTTTCTGACGTTTTCGCCGTCTCCTTTTCCACAAGTGAGGCGACAATCACCACATCGTGGAACGAGAGCTTTGCGCTTTCGATTTCCGATTCCTCAAAACCGTTGGCGCGCATTTTCTCTTCCAGCTTCGCATTCAGTTCGTCCAGCGCCGCATACATATCGTCCGTAATTTTGCTTTCAAAATTCCGCAGGAATCTGCCCAGAACGTTCTCCGGCTTGTCGTTCAGATAGAACTGATACGTATCCGGGAACAGGTAGCCCTCAAGCCGGTTTTTATCGCCGTAGGGAAGGTCCTGCAAAAACGCATAGTCAAATTCGTAGTTTGCCGCCGCCTGCTCCAAATCTGCGGCGCTTGCCACACCCGCTTCTTCCAGCAGCGCGAAAATATCCTCGCACTCGTAGCCCTCTGGGATGGTGACCTCAGTCGTCGCCCGCACACCCGCGCTCGGCGTCATGCCGTTGACCAGCGCGTGATAGTCATAGAGATGATTGAGTTCATACGTACCGGGCTGAATTTTGCGCTCCGCGTGGGAATACAGGCAGTAAAACCGGAACAACCACTCATATTCGATGAGTCCCTTCTCCTTGAGCTCGCGGCTCACATCCGCAACCGTTGCATTTTCGGGCACGGTGATGGTGATCTCCTCGTCCGGCTTGGTCAGCGCCAGCACATCGTCTGCCAGCCGCCATCCGAACACCGCCAGCAGCACCGATGCCGCCAGCACGCAGCACACATACAAAAGCACCTTCACTCCTGCCGCCAGATGCGCGCGCTGCGGCTGCTCGTCCTGCTCCGGCTGCTCGTCGGAGTCCAGACTCAGATCTGCGTATTCCTCCGGAAGCTTCGGCTCAAACGGCTCGCTCTGCGAAGGCTTCGCTTTATCGTCCGTCTCGTCGTCCAGAGACACCTCACCCGCCTGCGGCGCGCCCTGCTGGGGCGCCGGCTCCTGCGCATCTTCCTGCTGCGGCAGACGCGAGGTGCCCATCATCTGGTCGATGCGGGCAATTTCCTCCTTGGTCGATGCAATCAGCTCGTCGATGGACATAGACGAAAAATCATCCTGCCCTTCCTCCGGCTGATTGAGATTTTTTTCGTTTTGGTCGGACATAGGTTCCTCCCCTTTTTATCGTTCGTAGACAATCGCTCCGGCAATCTCGCGCGCAGCTTCCTCCCCCCGGAGCGCCTTCAAAAGCTCCAGACCGAAGTCGAGCGCCGCACCCGCGGCTCTGCCGGTGATAATTTTCCCGTCGCGCGCCACATCCGCGCCCACGCACTTCGCGCTCCCCATCTGCGCCTCACAGCCGGGGTAGCAGGTTGCCGTCTTGCCGTCGGTGATGTGAAGCTGCGCCAGAATGGTCGGTCCTGCACAGATGGCAGCGACGAACTTTCCGTCGTCATATGCCTGTCCCACCGCGTCTATCGCCGCTTTGCAGCCGAGAATCGACCGCACGCCGCCGAGCCCGCCGGGCAGCACGACCATCTCCGCGCGGTCAAAATCCGCCTCTTCTATCGTACAGTCCGCCTGTACGGTGACGCCGTGCCCGGCTTCGACCATCCTGCCGCCGATGCCGGCAAGCTGCACCTCCACACCGCCGCGGCGCAGAATGTCGCACGGCGCAATCGCTTCCACCGGCTCAAAGCCGGAACCAAGAATCATAACAACCATTTTCAGTCCTCCAGACAGGCGGCAATGTGCCGGTAAATTTCTTCGTGAATATCTTCAATCGAGCGAAGCTGTCCGTCCTTGACGCAGGAAATGAGCGTCCATCCGTAGTACTTCGCAGCAAGGCGCGCGGTCTCGCGGCAGCGGGCAAGATACCGCTCGGCATGCTCGTGAATGTCGCGGTCGCCTACGCCCTGCGTGTCGCGCTTTTCGCGCAGCAGATGCGCAAGCTCGGTCGGCATATCGAGGCACAGAACCAGATCCGGCTTCGGAAGCCCCATTTTATCATACTCCAGATCGTAGAGCCAGGTAAAAAATTCCGCCTGCGCCGCGCCTTCGAGCTTGCTTCCCTGATGGACGGCGTTGGACGTGGTATACCGGTCGCAGACAATCACGCCGCCCTCGTCATAAAACGCCTTCCAGCCGCGCGCAAAGCCCGCGTACCGGTCAACGGCGTAAAAGGTCGACGCGGCGTAGGGATTGATGGCGTCCGGGTCCTTTCCGAATTCACCCGCCAGATACATCTTGATCAGCGCGGACGACGGCTCGTCGTACTGCGGAAATTTGATGTTCTGAAACCGGACGCCCTGCGCTTCGAGCCGCTTGCACGCACGCGCGTACTGGGTAGATTTTCCCGTGCCGTCGGTTCCTTCAAATACAATGAGTTTTCCCATGTTTTCTAGCCTCTTATTCTTCTGCACACAACCGCCCACAGATACTTCGGCAGCCGCAGCATTCTTCCAAAGCGCTTTGGCTCCTTATAAAGCCGGTAGAGCCATTCAAGATTCGCTTTGATCATCCATTTTGGCGCGCGTTTGACTGTTCCCGCGAACGAGTCCAGAGACCCGCCGAGCCCGATCATCAGCCTGCAGGAAAGATCGTTCTGGTGCCGCTTCATGAACAGCTCCTGCTTCGGAGCGCCCAGGCAGACAAAAAGCACGTCCGGCTTCGCCTCGTTGATCGCTGCAATCACCGGTGCTTCATCCTTGAAATAGCCGTCATGCATGCCGCAGATTGTAAGCCCCGGATGCTTTTCGCGCATCTTTTCCGCTGCCAGCTCGGCAATGCCGGGCTTGCTGCCGAGCAGATACACACTCTTTCCGTTCTGCGCCAGCATACCAAGCAGCCCATCTGCAAAGTCGACGCCTGCGACCTTCTGCTGCAGCGGCGTTTTCAGAATCTTCGACGCCAGCACCACGCCCGCGCCGTCCGGCAAAACAAGGTCCGCCTCATTCAAAAGCGCCCGGAGGCTTTCATCCCGCAAAGCCTCGTATGCAATCTCCGCGTTCGGCGTGACCGCATAGCAGGTTTTGTCACCCGCAAGAATTTCTCCTGCCCGCTCCAACGCCTGCTGCATTGTCACGTTGTCAAACGTAATTCCCATGATGTCCGTCTTCATACCGGCACTCCCTCATATAGCCATAGATATAAGTATTTTACCATAGTCTTCTGCGTTTGTCCATCGCAGCGCGTGAAAACTCGCTCTGTGTGTTTCACATTTCTGCCCTTCGGCATAAACTGTAGTGAAAGTCATATTAAAGGAGGTTATCCGTATGTCTGATACGACCCGTAGCACGCCTGCCTGCGATTTAAGCGGCATCCGCGAGGCGGTCTGCGTGCATACCGATAAGATTACCGACAGCTGCCTGGCAAAAGACTGCATCGAAGATCTGCATGTGTACTTAACCGTCGAGTCGCAGTGTACGCTCGACAAGGCGGTCAGCGCAAAGGCGCGGTTTGTCGAGCTCATGCACGTCGCCATCCAGCTCGACCCGGTTCCCTACTCTGCCGGGTACTACACCGTGGACATCACCTACTATTACCGCGTCATTGCCGACGCCGTCATGCAGGCAGGACGCCCCTGCACCATCACGGGGCTTGCCGTCTTCTCCAAGCGTCTGGTTCTTTTCGGCGGCGAGACGACGGCGAGAATCTATTCCAGCCGCAGCTACAAAAACTGCCTGTGCAAAAAGGGCTTGCAGGAGGCAAGCGCCCCGGAAGCAATCGTCGAGATTGTCGACCCGATGATTCTCGGCTCGCGCGTACAGGAGGTCTGCGCCTGCAACTGCTGCGCGACCGACACCCCCCAGATTCCGCAGGGCATTCTCGACTGCTTCGAAGAGGAGCTGGTGCTGGGCGGCGAATGCAAGCGCCTGCTTGTTACCATCGGTCAGTTCTCCATCGCCCGCCTGGAGCGCGGCACGCAGCTGCTCATTCCGACCTTCGACTACTGCATCCCCACCAAAAGCTGCCCGAATGTCTCCGGTACGTCGGACGAAAATCCCTGCGAGGTGTTCAGCCAGATCGATTTCCCGATGGACGCCTTTTTCCCCGGCAAGAACGATACCTGCATCCCGCCCGCGGAAAGCTGCACCTCGTGCAGCCGGACGGCAAGCAAATAACGAAAGGGAGTGCCGCCCGGCACTCCCCTTTTGTTACAGGATTCCTTTTTTGCGCAGCACCGCGCACATCTCGCCCACGCGCGCGTCCCACGAGCTGTTTCTGCCCGCCTCGATGCGAAGCTGCGTCCGCTCGGGCTGCGTGTCTTCCAGCGCTGCCTCGCATGCCGCCTCGAAGCGCTTCGCGTCGTCCGCAATGTGGATGATATCGGAAAATTGCAGCACCTGATCGGGCTGGCGCGTGGAAACAATCGGCTTGCCCGTCGCCAGATACTCATAGAACTTCAGCGGGCTCACATCCTTGCTCAAAGGTCCCGCGTCAAAGAGGTTCAGGCACACGTCAAACTGTGCCAGATACTTCGGAAGATCTGCGTTCGGCTTGACGCCCAGAAAATGTACGTTCCCCATTGCGCGCAGCGCGCTTAAATCCGCGCCCGGTTTTTCGTTTCCGATCCAGACAAACTGCCAATCAGGTCTCGCCTTCGCAGCCGCCTCCACGAAGCCATACTCGATGCAGGTCTGCAGCGCGCCGACAAAGCCGAAGATCGGGTGCGGAATGCTCTGCAGATCCTCCGGCACCGGCTGCGGCTTCGACGCTTCAAAGAATCGCTCGAAGTTTGCCCCGTTCGGAATAAACTCCGCCTCCGGCTGCGCGGATTTCAAGCGCTCGGCTAAAGATGCCGCCGTTGCAAACGTCATGTCTGTCTTTGCCGCCAGCTCCAGCTCCATCGCGTCGACCAGCGCCGGATTCATCAGCCCGCCGTATGCCGAGTGCCGGTCCACGCAGTCATAGACCAGAGCTTCGTGCGGAATCAGGTCCACACAGTCGACCGTCACCGGAGAGTAGACCCACAGAAGCGGCTTGGAAAAGCCGTGCTCTTTCATCTTCTCGCACACGAAACGCGCAATGCGCTTCTGGTTGATGCGGTTGATGGCGCGGCACTTGTAGAAAAACGGCAGCACCGGCGGCAGCCGGTAGACCGTGATATTGTCCCGGACCTTTTCGCCGGGTTCCTTCCACGCCGTCATGAGCGGCTTCGTGCTCTTATCGCGCAGCGGCGCGATGATCGTCGCCGAAGGGTCAAAGTATAAAATCTCCGCGTCCGGCATCCGGCTCATGACCTGCTGCTTGCGGGTCGGAATTGGATACCATGGGGACGTTGCCAGACAAACAATCTGCTTCATATCGGTTCCTCCAGAAGCTCCTTCGCAATTTCTTCATTCTGCGCGGCAAGCGCGCGCAATCTGTCGACGCTGTATTCACTGCGCTCGGTGAGCGCCCCGTCAATGAGCGCGCAGAGGTTTTCTGCCGTCACGTCCTCAAAATACACGCAGTGCTTCTGTCCGATGTAGTGCATGAAGCCCGTAACCTTCGGGTCATAGGACACGGCGACGAGCGGCGCTGCGACGCTGGACGCGAAAATCAGCGCGTGCAGGCGCATGGAGACGACAACCTGCATCTTTTTCATCATACCAATGATCAGCTTTTCGTCCGCCGGCGCGGAAAGCATCGGGCACTCGAACGGCAGTTCCCGCGCAACCTCCCGGCTGGGCGGAAGGTCTCTGCCCGGTTCGAGCGCGAAGAAGATGGGCGTGAGACCGTAGGCGTCTTTGACATATTTCGCGCTCTGCACAAACGCCTGCTTTTTCGCCTCAAACCCCTGCCACTCGCGCAGCACGAAAAGCGCATAGCGCCCGGCGGGGTCTATGTTATTGCCGAGCAGGAACCCATCGACCGCCCCCTCCGAGCCAGCCTCCAGAAGAAGCGCAGGGTCTGCCGTCACATAGACCTTCGGCTTCGTCACGCCCATCGTTTTCAGCTCCTCCGCCGACAGATCCTCCCGCAGCGTGATGGCGTCGACGTTCCGGTCGATGACGCGCGCGGCGCTTTTGCGGCAGCCCTCGCCGCTGACAGGTCCGATGCCGCAGCCATACATCAGGACGCGGTTGCCGGTGAGCTTTGCCAGGCGGATGCTGAGTAAATAATAGTTGAGGCTGCGCGTGCTCGTCTGGTTCTGAATGAGGCTGCCGCCGCCCGAAATATAGAGCTTTGTGCGGCGCATGACCGGAAGGAACGAGAACGGATTGAAGACATACACCGCGCCCACGTGGTGCGTCAGCCGTGTTGCCTTCGGGTTATGCGACAACACGCAGACCGGCATATCGGGGTCGATGTGCTGCAGCTGGCGCAAGATTGCTTTCAGAATTGCCTCGTCTCCGGCGTTTCCCTTGCCGTAGGCGCCGCAGATCATGACGCCGCGGCGTTTTTCCTTCGGACGCGCCGTCTGTCGGAGAATGGTCCTGTAAATATCCAGCTGGTGCCGGACTGTCGCTTCAGCAGAATAAACCTGCTCTGCCTTTTCATAGAAGTTCTCGCCGAGCTTTCTCCGGAACGCGGGGTTCTCGACGAGCCTTACCATATAGCTTGTCAGCGTCTCGACGTCGCGCGGCGTAAACAAAAGTCCCGTCACGCCGGACTCCATCATATAGGGAATGCCGCCGACGCTGGTCGCAATCGTCGCGCAGCGCATCCGCGCGCCCTCAACCAGCGCATACGGCGAGCCTTCGGAAAGAGACGTCAGCATGTTGACGTCGATGGCATGGTAAAAGCTGTCCGTGTCCTTCACCCAACCGGCCAACACGACGCTTCCCGCCGGGCAGGTTTCCTTTGCCAGGCTTTCCAGCATCTGCCGCTCCTCGCCGTCTCCCGCGATAACAAGGCGGATATTGGGGCACTTTCTGCACGCACCGGCAAAGCCGCGAATCAGCGTCGCAATGTCCTTGACGGGGTTCAAACGCGCGGCAATGCCGAAAACGACGGTGTCTTCATCATAGCTTACGCCGAGGCTTTCGAGGTATTCTCCGCGCGAAAGGCTCGGCTTTTCCGGCGGAAACGCCACGCCGTTGTAAATCGAAAACAGCTTCTGCGGATTAAAGCCTCTGGAAATGAGCAGCTGGACCATCGCGTCGGACACGCCGATGTGATAGTCGAACATGCGCAGGCTGATGGTGTTGATCGTGCCGTAGGTAAGGCGGTGGAACGGACGCCCCAGATAGTCGAGCCGATAGTCCGAATGGACAGTCGTGACAATCGGAACGTTGATCGTCCGCTTCAGAATCGCACCGATCATATTCGCGCGCGAGCCGTGGCAGTGGACAATATCAAAGCGTTCTTCTTGAATCATGCGCTCGAGCGCGCGGATGCTGCTTCTGACGCCGCCATCCAGCACCAGCGTATCGATGCCCATCGCCTTTGCGTCATCTGCGAACGCGCCAGCCGTGAAGCACACGAGGCGCACGGTCTGCGTTCTGCCGAGTCCTTCCAGCAGCGACAGCACATGCGTCTTTGCCCCGCCGACATCGCCGCCGGAAATCAGATGGATAATCTTCATAAAAACCTCTCAAGCCGAAACTGGCTCTTGTTTCTTTTGCTGTTTTGGGATAAAATATCGGGAGCGCCGGTTTTTTCCGGCACACAGGCTATATTATTATAGTCTATTTTCCATGCGGAATCAACCAAATCCCAAGTAACTGGAGGCACGTATGAAAATTATTGATGAAAAGGGTCGTCTGTTCGGCAAAATCAATCTGATTGACCTTCTGGTGATCGTTCTCGTTATCGCCATCATAGCGGCTGTGGGCTGGAAGCTCGTCGGCAAAAAGGCAGCGGCTTCGGTTTCCGACAACACGCATGAGATGACCTTCACCGTTCTTTTTGAGGACCAGCCCGCCGAGGTCGCGCAGTTTGCCGAGACGCAGATCGGCAAGCAGCTTGTCAACAACGCCAAGCTCGTCTCTGCAGAGGTCACCGGCTGCGAGGCAGTCTCCTCCATCCGCACACTCGGTCACGTCGATCTCAGCGTCACCGTCAAGGCGACCGCAGCCTTCTCCGGCAACGTCTGGACTGTCGGCAGCCAGGATGTGCGCGTAGGCTATGAATACATTCTCAAAACCAGCGAGTTTGAGCTGACCGGCATCATTTCCGACATGGAGGCAGACAATGGGTAACCTGCTGCAGGGCTGCTTTCTCTGCCGGTGGGCGCTTGCGATTTTTGCATGGTTCTCCCGCGTGGCAGACGGCAGCCGCGTGCGCCGCGGAATTTCCGTCTGCTGGGAAAGCAGCAAGCTCGCCGCTTTTCTGCACCGCTGCCTCTCGTCCGGCACGGTGCAGATTGACGAAAGCCGCACAAGGCGCCTACTTTCCGATTGCAACGAACGTCTGTGTGCACGCAAATCGACCGCCCGTTGGGTAGAAAGCTCCGTTCTCTACCGCATTTACCGCGCCGTTTTTACCTGTGGGCGAGGCAGCCGCATCCTCGGCTGGCTGTTTCGTGGCGGCATGACGGCGGTTCTGCTCTTTGCCATCGGGCTTTACGTTCTCATCGACTACGTGCTGCGCGATGTGCTGGCAATTCCGGTCGTCTCTTCGGTCTGGGACGAGGCGCTGCTGCTGCTGTGCATTGTCTGGCTGATCTGGGAGCGCAAAAAAGCGCCGTCTGCAATTTCCCCGAAGCTCAACCCGCTCGATTTCCCGGTGGCAATTTTCCTCACGGTCTGCTTCGTGCTTTTGTGCGTCGTCTGCCCGTATCTTTCCATTCAGATTGCGGGCTTCCGCGCAACGTGCCAGTACCTTCTGTGGTTCTATCTCGTCACGCGGCTGATCCGGAACGACCGCGACTGCATGACGCTCTATCTGACGCTGGTGGCGCTTTCTTTTGTGCTCTCGCTGCACGGCATCTATCAGTATATCACCAAGGCGCCCATGCCTGCCAGCTGGGTTGCGCAGGCGGAGACGGCAGTGCGCACAAGAGTCTACTCGATCTTTGGCAGCCCCAACATCATGGGCGACTTCATGGTCATGTTCGTTCCGATGACGGCAGCGCTCGCCTACTACGCGGAAAAGCCGAAATATAAGGTCCTCGCGTGGGTCGCGGCGTTCAGTATGTGCTTTGCCTGTCTGTTTACCATGTCGCGCGGCGCGTGGGTGGCAATGGCTCTTGCAATCGTGCTGTTCATCCTGCTTGTCGACCGCAGGCTGTTCCTGCCGCTGGCGGCGGGGTTGGTACTTCTGGTGCTGGTTCCGTTTGTGCGCACGCGCATCGGATTTTTGTTCACGCAGGATTTCGTCGACGCCAACACCAACGGCGGACGCGGCGGCAGATGGGCGCTGGGTCTGGAACTACTGGAAGCAAACGGCATCTGGACCGGTGTGGGGCACGGCATGTTCGGCGGCGCGGTCGCCGTGCAGAACAAAGTGCTCGACTACATCCAGTACTTCTATATCGACAACTACTATCTCAAAACGATGGTGGAAACCGGCTATCTGGGACTGGGCGCGTTCATCCTGATGCAGCTCGGCATGATCGTAACCTCCTGCCGGAGCATCTGCCGCACGGGCGCGCAGTGGAAGGCGAAGCAGAGCCGCAATTATCCGCTCGTCGTCGGCATGTTCTGCGGTCTTTGCGGCGTGCTGGTCCACTGCTTCTTTGAAAACATCTTCGAAGAGCCGTATATGATGGTCTACTTCTGGGCAATTGCCGCAATGATCGTCTACTTTGGTTTCCTTCGCAAGCCGCAGGAGGTGTCAACATGACGCAGCTGATTCTTGCCTATAACTTTCCGGCAAAGCACCTTGCAAAACTCCGCATGGCGGCGATGAAGCTCGGCGTGAAGGTCCGCCCGGTAGAAAAGCGGGAGTATCTGCAAAGCCTCGGCTCGTTCGTTGGAACCCTCGGAAGTTTTGAAAGCGTCTACGACGGAGAAAACTTTCCGGA
>OLOK01002681.1_pt1 | contig 12060 bp, 9 predicted proteins | sample 1672591 | NCBI WGS metagenome assembly OLOK01 (sample SAMEA3136703, study PRJEB25190) | human gut metagenome | biome: human gut; feature: human-associated habitat; material: faeces | place: Austria | collected 2013 | reverse complement strand
AATAAGTTATCTAAAAGTATAATATCGAATGTAGAGATTGATAATGAATTAAAAAAATATTTTATGAAGATTTCAAATGTTTTATATGATGAAATTGAATACTATAATGTTGATATTGATTTAAATGAAGAAATAGATTTAGTGAAATATTTTAAATTAGCAGGAATTGAGTTTGATAATAAATATAACAATCTAATCGATAAATTTATAGATATATTAGAAATATATTCAGAGCTATATGATCAAACAATGATATTTATTAATGTACTATCATATTTTTCAAATGAAGAAATTAGAGAAATATTAAAGTATATAACTTATAAAAAAATAAGTGTTTTATTTTTAGAAAATAGTTATAATAGGAGTGTGTATTTTGAAAATAAATATGTCATAGATGATGATTTCTATGATTATATCATTCATGATGACAAAAGTTAGTGTTGGCTTTTATAACTTTAAAACCTGATTTGAGGTTTTAGAAGTGTGTTATTTTGAATGATTACAAAACTGCTCTTGCTTTCTTCCGTTCCTCTTGTTGTTTTAGAAGTGTGTTATTTTGAATGATTACAAAACCGCTTTCTTCTAATGAAAAGCTCAAAAGAAGTTTTAGAAGTGTGTTATTTTGAATGATTACAAAACTTTATTTGAAAGCGTAGAAGGTTATTGCTGGTTTTAGAAGTGTGTTATTTTGAATGATTACAAAACTTTATTTGAAAGTGTAGATGGTTGTTGCTAGTTTTAGAAGTGTGTTATTTTGAATGATTACAAAACTTGGTGTGAGTGATAAAACAGTTTCGTCTTGTTTTAGAAGTGTGTTATTTTGAATGATTACAAAACTATCAATACTTCGTTAATTCCTAAATGTAAGTTTTAGAAGTGTGTTATTTTGAATGATTACAAAACTATATCAGTATCAGTAGTGCCACCAATCGTGTTTTAGAATTGTGTTATTTTGAATGATTACAAAACTATTTTTGGTAAGATTATGAGTATTTGTGCGTTTTAGAAGTGTGTTATTTTGAATGATTACAAAACTGCAAACCCTAAAAACATTGTTTTTGGTGAGTTTTAGAAGTGTGTTATTTTGAATGATTACAAAACAATTTATAAATCATCCTCCCACCCTGTGTCGTTTTTGAAGTGTGTTATTTTGAATGATTACAAAACATTTATAAATCATCCTCCCAGGTTGTATCTGTTTTAGAAGTGTGTTATTTTGAATGATTACAAAACTGCTATGAATGGCTTTATCGGTGCAATCTAGTTTTAGAAGTGTGTTATTTTGAATGATTACAAAACTAAAACTGACATTGGAACACTTGCGCTAGAGTTTTAGAAGTGTGTTATTTTGAATGATTACAAAACATCACCCGTGCCTTTAAAATAGTGGGCATTGTTTTAGAAGTGTGTTATTTTGAATGATTACAAAACACTATAGTATTATATAGGTGTAAAGAGAAAGTTTTAGAAGTGTGTTATTTTGAATGATTACAAAACACGCTGCGGCATCTCTGATGAAGAACTTGCGTTTTAGAAGTGTGTTATTTTGAATGATTACAAAACTTTATCACTCCTGGTGTTTTTTAGAAAGTGGTTTTAGAAGTATGTTATTTTGGAATAAAAATATTCTAGCAAAAATCCATAGTTTTATAGTTGTGTTTATATTTTGAATAGTAATAAAAAATCCAGAGATTTCTGAAGTGAACTGAAAAAGTTGGACAACTTAGGAGGTTCACTTTTTATTATGGCTAAACTTACAAACGAACAAAAAATTGAAATTTACAATAAAAGAAAAATGGGATACACATTAAACATGCTTTCGACTGAATATAATATCAATGTGCACGGTATTGAATATCTTGTACGATTGATAGATAAAAATGGATTCGATGTTCTTAGAAAAGATAGAAACAGATATTATTCTCCCAAATTTAAAGAAAAAGCATTGAGAAGAGTGTTTATCGATGGAGAATCAATTACGGCGGTAGCTATTGATATTGGCTTATCAAGTAGAGGAATATTGGCCAATTGGATTAAATCTTATGTTGAAAACGGGTATAATATTGTTGAAAAGAAAAGAGGACAACATGACAAACAAAAAGAAAAAAATGACACAGTCAGAAATGCAGAAAAAGGTCAAGAAACTGGAACTTCAGAACCTTCTCTTACGTGTCGAGAACGAATACTTAAAAAAATTGGATGCCTTAGTTATGGAACGAAAGAAGAAAGAACTAAAGAAATAGTAAAGGCTATAACAGAACTAAGGCAGGAATTAAATCTGAGCTTAGCCTTTATTCTGGATACTATTAATTCTAATGAGGATCTTCCACATATTGCCAAATCCGTTTATTATTACACTCTTAGTAAAATTGACAAAGATGATAAGAACGATGAAATAATGGTGGAAATAATCAATATCTTTTACACCCACAAAGAACGTTATGGGTATCGAAGAATTCATCTAGAATTGTTGAATAAGGGATATAAAGTGTCTCATGGCAAAGTAAAGCGTCTAATGTCGCGTATGGGCCTATATACATTTAATCCTACACCTAAACAAAGATACAACTCTTATAAAGGGGATATGAATGGTGTTTGTAAGAATCTTCTTCTAGAAAGAAAAATAAATACACAGGAAAAATTAACGAAAAAAGAAATTTTGAAGCTACTTCTGTAAATCAGAAATGGACTACAGATGTATCCGAGTTCAAGATAGCAGCAGGAAAATTATATTTATCTCCAATTATGGATATATACAATCGTGAGATAGTTGGATTTGATATTTCAGACACACCTAATCTATTCCAAATATATAGAATGTTGGATATGGCTTTTGAAAAATTTGACAATCTCGAAGGCTTGATTTTTCATTCTGATCAGGGATGGCAATACCAACATTTTTCATATCATAAAATATTAGAAGAAAAAGGAATTTTCCAATCTATGTCTCGTAAAGGAAACTGTTTAGATAATTCTCCAATGGAAAATTTCTTTGGGAAAATGAAAAATGAAATGTTTTATGGACGCTCATGGATAGGCGTCACGATGGAAGATTTCATAAATGAGCTTAACAGCTATTAACACAAAACGAATAAAAATCTCTCGGATATATGAAGCCCGGTAGAGTACAGACATAGCCTTGTACTATTTTATGCTGATAATCAAATATGTCCGTACTTCTATTTATTGCTCTATCTGATTATATCCGTTCATAATAAATTCAGTTATTTCCTTACTTCTGACACGCATCCCGACTGATTTTATAACTTTTAAAATAATTTCTTCTGTCAGAGGTGGAATGTATTTTTTCAATCTGTTATCAAATTCAAGCAGTTCATTAAATAAACTTAACAATATATCATTTTTTCTCTTAATATTTTTAGGATAACCTCTTGATATAAGTGCCATATTATTATCAAAATTCGGTGCTAAACCCAAAACATCGCCTGTATCAATATCACGCAGAATACCGAAATTAAATGTATGCCTATCGGGATTGGCACAGATTGTATCAAGAAACAACATTTTCACATAATCGCATATGCAATTAGGGCAAAGGTCTTTTAATGTTTCAAGAGTTTGTATATAGTCCTCACAGTCATTCATAAAATTAAATGCAGGCTCAAAATTAACCATGGCATTATCGGTAAAATCCTTTGTTTTAATAACACCATTGCCACGTTTGTATTCAGCCATATTAAAGCCTAATTCCATTCCGAGTTGATATATGAAAAATTCTGAAAACATTTCATCGTGATTAGCCTTTTTATACATCCACCATTCGCCGTTAATCAGCTTCCAACACTTTTCAAAGCTACCTATATTGGTAAGTTCGGGAGTTTTTGTACTTTTGCTATGCGCCGCTCGATTAAAACTGTCGTAACTGCCGGTTAAAGCAAGTGTGGCAAAATAGTCGTTGTCAAAACGAACATCGGCATAGCAAAGGTCACTGTTAATCGATTTTATCCAATAATTATCCGTAATGGTGACTGCATTTACCGATAAAACAGAGCCTATATCGTCACGTTCGGTAAGACGCAAAGCCTTTTTAAGAAGTCTTGAATTTGCTCTGTGTGAGTCGATAGCTCTTGTTTCAAGCCACTTCGGAACATTGCTTGTAAGTTCCAAATACATTGGAGCAAGTGACGGCTTAATCAGATTTAATTTGTTATCTATCCATTCTGCCACAACGGTATCTCTATTCATTATTAAAAAGTCCATGAATCTCACCTCTTTTGAAAATATTATAGCATATCGGCAACGCAAACGCAATATATAAAAATACCTATATATCCCATTTGCTGACTTTGTTTTCTTCTTTCCGATTTTTAGCAGAATATTGACAAAATAGATATGCTTGTGATATGCTATTTCCAGTGTGTTTTTTGGAAAAGATATTTAGGAGTAAAACCAATGATAGAAAAAATACTTATTCGTGGAGCAAAAGTCCACAATCTTAAAAATATAGATGTAGATATTCCGTTGGGGAAAATTGTAGGTATTGCAGGAGTGTCAGGCTCGGGTAAGTCCTCTCTTGCAATGGGTGTATTATATGCAGAGGGTTCTCGGCGCTATTTGGAAGCGCTGTCTACTTACACTCGCCGCCGAATGACACAGGCATCGAAAGCAAGTGTAGATGAGGTGCTTTATGTACCCGCCGCACTTGCATTACATCAGCGTCCCGGTATACCGGGAATACGCAGTACATTCGGAACGGGAACGGAGTTGCTAAACAGTTTGCGACTTATGTATTCACGTTTATCAAACCACCGTTGCCCAAACGGACATTACTTAAAACCGTCACTGGCGGTTGCCGCAGGGAAGGAATTAGTCTGCTCGGAATGTGGCGTTCACTTTTATGCACCGTCGGCAGAGGAGTTGGCATTCAATTCGCAAGGTGCTTGTCAAAAATGTGGCGGTACAGGAATTGTTCACACCGTTGATATGGCATCACTTGTGCCGGATGACTCTCTTACGATTGATGATGGTGCAGTTGCTCCGTGGAACAGCTTGATGTGGTCATTAATGACGGACGTTTGCCGTGAGATGGGGGTGCGTACAGATGTACCGTTCCGTGACTTGACGGAACAGGAAAAAGATATTGTCTATCACGGTCCGGCGGTTAAAAAACACCTTTTTTACAAATCCAAAAATACGGAAAATGCAGGTGAATTGGATTTTACATATTTTAATGCTGTTTACACGGTGGAGAATGCTCTTGCAAAAGTCAAAGATGAAAAAGGCATGAAGCGAGTAGAGAAATTTTTAAAAGAGGATATTTGTCCCGAATGTCACGGAACACGTCTTTCTGTCGCCGCCCGTGCACCGAAACTAAGGGGAATATCGCTTGATGAAGTTTGCACTATGACACTTTCCGAACTTGTGGATTGGGTGCGTGGTATTCCGACAAGCCTGCCTGATGAGATGAAACCTATGGCTGAAAGTATCTGTGAAACTTTTGAAAGTATGGCGAAGAGGTTAATTGATTTAGGTCTTGGCTATCTGACTCTTGACCGTTCGGCAGCCACACTTTCGACAGGCGAACGTCAGCGTATGCAGCTTGCCCGTGCCGTACGTAACCGCACCACAGGTGTTCTCTATGTGTTGGATGAGCCGTCAATCGGTTTGCACCCATCTAATATTGTCGGACTTACAGGTGTTATGCACGATCTTGTATCGGACGGCAATTCGGTTATTTTGGTAGACCATGACACGCAGATTTTGAAAGAGGCAGACTGGATTGTGGAAATGGGACCGGAAGCGGGGGCAAATGGCGGTCATGTGATTGCACAAGGTACAATCGCTGATGTGGAAGAAAATTCTGTTTCTCAAATAGGACCTTTTATATCCGGTAAAGCCGAAACAAAACTAAGGTCATGTGCCGCAAAGGAAGAAATGTTCGTAAACGGAAATATTCATTTGTCCACATCTCAAATACATACGGTCAAGCCGTTGAAAGTTGACATTCCCAAAGGCAGACTTACCGTTGTTACAGGAGTGTCGGGTTCGGGCAAGACGACTTTGGTGCTGGAAAGTTTAATTCCCGCACTTGATGCAAACATAAACGGTCATGCGTTACCGGAGCATATAAGAGATGTTACCGCCGAGGGTATACGACGTATCAAGCTGATTGACGCAACACCTATCGGAATTAATGTTCGTTCTACGGTGGCTACATATGCGGGTGTTCACGATGAATTGCGAAAACTTTACGCAAAATCCGAGGACGCAAAAAATAAAGGCTATAAGGCAAGAGATTTTTCATACAATACAGGCTCTTTACGTTGTTCGGGTTGTGACGGTACAGGTGTTGTCAGTCTTGACGTGCAATTTCTTCCCGATGTAAATATCCAATGCCCTGATTGTCACGGCTCTCGTTACTCAAGAATTGCTTATGATGTGAAGCTTACAAATAAAGTGGGTGAAAGTGCTTCTCTACCCGAACTTATGGATATGGATGTAAACACAGCTGTTGAATTTTGCAAGGATATAAAAACCGTCAGCCAAAAGCTGAATACGCTAAAACAGTTGGGACTTGGTTATCTGACATTGGGCGAAGAAACACCGAGCTTATCCGGCGGTGAAGCACAACGTCTGAAGCTGGCAAGTGAGATTGGAAAGACACAGAGTGATTCTGTTTTTGTGTTTGATGAGCCGTCAATAGGTTTGCACCCGTTAGATGTGCAAGTGTTACTCAGAGTTTTTCAGGCACTTTTGGATAACGGTGCAACCGTAATCGTTATTGAACATGACCTTGACGTAATTCGCAATGCCGATTATGTTATAGATATGGGACCCGGAGGCGGTGAAAACGGCGGTAAAATCATTGCAAGCGGAACACCGCATGAAATAAAATTGAACAAAAAAAGTATTACAGGCAGATATTTATAAAATTAAGCACCTATTTTCATAATCGAAAATAGGTGCTTTTTATTATATATTCCACACAACTTCACAGGTGCCGTCCTCACATATGAATATTTTATGTATAAGCACATTGCAAACGGCTTTGCGTTCGTCTGTGTTTGCACTTTTCCACTTTTGCGACAGGTTTATAACACTGATTATCTCGTTTTCTTCACTTTCAAGGTCTTCGATTTTTTCTGTAATCGCCTTACTTTCTTCGGATAACTTTTTTGCTTTTTCGTTCAGAAGTGATTTCATATCCGATTTAAAACTGTCGTCCAGAAGCATATTAACAATCTTTTCTTGTGACTGTTTAATTTCGCTAAGCTGATTTTTCAGCAGATTAATCTTGTTTGAATTATCGGTTGAAATCTTTTTGCGAGAGCCTTTCAGTGACTGGAGTTTTTCGGCGATAAGTTTATATACCATATCTTCCAAACTGTCGGCATACAGCGTCACTTTAGGTCCGTTACATATGCGATTATGCGACTTGCCTGTGCAACTGAAATAACGTGTTTGTGTGCCGTCTTTTTTCTTACCGCCTTTTGTTACGGTCATTGTTCTGCCGCATTGTTTGCAGGCAATTTTACCGCCGAGCCAACTTGTAGAGTTGTTGACGGAATTGCCGAGTTTTTTATTTTTCACAATTTTCTTCTGACATTTTAGCCATAGTTCAGAATTTATAATACCATCATGCGGCATAACCACTATTTTAATATCCGACATATCATCCGCAGTATGCTTTGATTTGCCGTAGGTTTGTATTCCGTGCAAGCCGTCAAATTGATTGATGTCGCTCATGATGTTGGCATTGCGTTTTGAGTAGTATTCGTATATGGCGTTATCAGCCTTTACGTAGATTGGATTTTTTATGATGTTTGACAGTTTTGCTGTGGACCAACTGCCTGTGGTGGCTGAAATGTTGTTGTCAATCAAATTATCCATAAGCCGCCGCAGTGTTACATTCGGTACTGAATAATTTTCAAAAATATATTTTATCTGCTCAATTTCGTTTGTAACAGGCTCAAACATTTTTGTTTTGACGTTGTTTATAACAGTATCTTTTAAATTAAAACCGTACGGACGGCGACCGCCCATATACAGTCCCATTTCACTTCTGTAAGCATATGCGTGTTTGACGCGTTCAATAATGCTTTTGCGTTCAAATTCGGCGAATACCATAAGTATTTTCACGATCATTTCACCGTACGGACTTGACGTGTCGAAGGATTCTTGAGAGGAAACAAACTGAACATTATGTTTTTTGAGTGTTTCCAAAATACCCACAAAATCCGAAAGACTTCTGCTGATACGGTCAAGACGGTACACAATAACTTTGCTTATTTTGCCACGTTCAATTTGACGCATCATTTTTTGAAAACCGTCACGGTCAACATTGCCGCCCGAATATCCGTTGTCGATAAATTCAATGGTTTTCTCACTGCGTTCATCAGGCTTGATTACTGATTTGCAGTATTCTATCTGTGTTTCGCATGAAATACTGTTTTCACGTTCTATTGATTTTCTTGCGTATAACGCAATCGCCATCTTTGCTTCCTCCTTTCAGATTTTAATAAAATTATTTCTTATCAAAGATACGATACAATTCTTCTATAATTTCTTGCTTTTGTTGCTCCGCTTGAGAAGTATTCACAAGCGAACGCTGATGTATTTGATATGTATTGTTTCTTATATCCGTGTATTCCGACATTATGATTACCTCCGTTTTTAGTTTATTTTATGCTGTGTATGGTTTGTCTAAATACTCCCGCAAATTGGTAGGGGAGAATTGTTAAAGCCAAAACTGTCCTGCGTGATGATAACATCGGTAAAATCACAATTAAGCTCAGAATTGACTATTTTTAATATGTTGTAAAGACTAAAATCAAAAGTAATACTTGTCAGTCCTGACGGTGTTATGTATGCGTTGTTTCGCTTGTATGTTCTGTCGCTGTAGTGACAATCGATAATTGTTCCTTTGTTTCCACTGCGAACGATTTCAAGCAAAATCGACCTGTGAATACGATTTTTTAGTCTTGTTTTATATGTATTATTATCGTTTACAAGAATTAAAAATTTATATTTTGTTTTGACTTGTGTTTTTAATTTGATATATTCTTCTGTTGATAACTTGTTTTCGGTATCGGAAAATTCAATTCCGAAAAATGTTTTGTCAAGCTCATTTTTGAATACATCAATTAAACTGTCACAAGTACAGTGTGAAGTATGAAATTTGCAGGGAACGGCATTATGTCCGTTCCTTGCAGGTCTGTCGGTGTAAAAACAATCTGAAATGAAAATTTCATTATTATTAATTTGTAGTTGTATGTATAACCGCCTCCCATGATTATTTTTGAATATGGCATGATATGTCTGCCCTTGTTTTTTGTCTAAATATAAAATACTTTTCTGCATTGTGTTTTCCTCCTCTATGAAAATAATACATAAATGAAACAAGGGCAGTTACATATCGGCTTCAGCAATTACAAGCCATAAACTTGTTTGTGATCGCCACTCTCAAAGAAACTATACAAATTAGCATACAGCCTTTCGGAATTTCTTGATAATGAATCGCAACGAAGTTCTTCGCGATACTTATTTGGAACATCCGATAAGTATTCGTCAAATTTATCATAGTCCGGCTGTTGTTTCTTAAAAGCTTGAATCATGATATATAGCAATGCTTTTGCACATTGTGAATATGCTTGTTCTTTCTTTGTTTTTACTGTTTTAAATGCACTGAGTGCTTGTTCTGAGCATAATATACAGTTGCTTTTGAGTATTTCTCGGATGGATTTAGCATTGTACCCATCGAAACTGAAAACGACTGCATAATGGTTGATGGTTCTTAATTTCTTGTCGGTGTATGTTGTGATATGACCATGGTTTTTTAGCAGTATCCAAATGTATGGATAAAATGCAGCGACACCTTGACTTATAAGATAAAATAAATCTTGACAAATCTTCATTATTGCGTTATCATTAAGTAAATAGGCTTGATTTACCAGTTGTATAAAATGATTATTAATTATTTTAAACGATTCGTTATTGTCTAAAATATTAATATTATTTAATACTGTTTTGATGAGCAAAGAATGAAATCTTTCATCCTTTTCACCTAATAGTCCAAGAATTTTTACCTGTTCTGTTGGTGAGATATGGTTGGGATTTAGAAGAAGCGAAATTGCTTCTTCTGATTTATTCTCTCCCGAAAGGTTATCATAAATTTGTGCTATTAGTTGATCATTCTTTGTGTATAGATTTTCGCTTTCAGTACTCATAGTTTGATGTCCTCCTTATCATCAGCAAAATAGCGGTTGATATTATTTCTTGGCAAACATATAACGGATTGCCTAAATTGTCCTTTTCGATATTCGTATGAACGACGATTATCCTTTGTTATAAGTAATTTTTCACTTTCTAATTTTTGGTAAAGTTCTTGCCGAGATAAATCAAACAAAATGCCTTCATTTTGGCATGCAAGTTTGATTTTAGCAAAAACATTAACACTTTCAATCCAAACATAGTCGTCGCTGTATAAAATATCTGTTTTTGGTGTGTCATTGGTGATTTTTGATGTATTTATTGTATGTAGCTTGTTTTCGCCACATAATGATTTAAGTGTCTTGAAAAATATGAAGATGCTGTCATTTTCAAGATAACGCTTGCTTTGCTCGGCGATGTAGTGACGAATGTTTGATGGAAAATCACTGATGTTGGTGAAAGATATATTTTTTGTAGTGCAATATTCGCAAAACATATCGTAAATTGCCAAAAACCAACAACACATTGATGTATAACGCGGGTGCCATTTCGGAGCTGCGTGATGGGAAATGCTATCTCGATGATCCAAGAATTTTTGCCTCAATTTAATACAAAAGTCAATATCTAATGTGTATTGAATAAAATCAGCCAATGCACCTCTGAACTCAGCTTGTGAGGCCTGTAACTCCGTTAATGCCTGCAAATTGACTGCCTCTTGGAAGTCGATAATGAACATACGCGGGATCGACGAAAATCGCACTTTTGGAATCTGTTCACCGGTGACAACCGTGATTGTATCAGATGATTCGGATACGATTTTTTTACCGCTCATTTTCTTAGCAACTGATGATTTGTCACCGTTAAGGCGTATAATTTTTTCAAGCTTGGCAGTTATTTCTCTGTCAGTATTTGTATAAAAATCATCAACAATTGTGATCATATCACGCGACTGTTTTAAGGTTGCTACAATACTGGCAACTGTGTCTTCAAAAGAACAAACACTAAAATTTTCATTATTATATGGATTGAGTGTAGCTTGAACCGTAGAAGTTTTATAGCTACCTGTGCGACCTATAACAGCCAAAATAAATGACGGTCGATCAGTGCCTAAGTTACCCAATCGTGATATACAAGTGCTTAAAAGCAGGGTAAACAAAAAGATGAGACCCTCTGTCTGACTTTTGAAGCATGGAAGATACTTTTCAAAAAAGAAGTTTGCACTCGCATGTTCGATTGTACAAGGACTTCTAAAAAATACATTTTTAATAGTGTTTGTTGAAGTTGGCGAGATGATGTTATCACCAAAAATGTATTTGTTATCAAATTCACCAACAAAACCGTAAACACATTCCTCGTCAATATTCTCCGATAGCTTATGGTAAATTTTCTTGCAAATGTCCCATTCATCTTCTGATAGGCGACTTACACCTTTTGTACCAAACTTGTAAACAAGATTAGGATTTTCAATTTCGGCCGGCTGAATTGAAATTTTTTTAAATATTCTCTTTCTTGTCATCAGCTTTACATCAATTTCAAATGTATCATTTGCATTAAGGTTGACGGTTCTGTGTTGTTTCAATGGTATTATCACAGCTGAAGGAACGGTCAAATTAGTTTCTTCTTCAATTTTGTCTATAATATCCTGGATGTTGTAAGTTTGTGAATAATTGGATGAGTCCATTATATTTCCTCCTATATAAGTTGATTTTTATTTGTTTTTCTCGTTCGGCGCATGATTACGCTATTTTTGCCTGCGAAATGAGGCCTAAAAGATTTCGCAAGCACTTCGCAAGTTACTGCTTTTTAGATTAATCTTTCAAGCGATCAGCTGATATATATAATAATATACTTAAATAATCTGTAAATAAATAATAAAATACGCAATATAAA